>ENA-OQET01001026-OQET01001026.1-human-gut-metagenome-genome-assembly--contig:-NODE-1026-length-13368-cov-4.939128_pt1 | contig 13368 bp, 14 predicted proteins | sample MGYA00242800_ERZ504645 | MGnify/ENA primary metagenome ERZ504645 (study PRJEB26092, sample SAMD00036308) | human gut metagenome | host: Homo sapiens | study: EMG produced TPA metagenomics assembly of... | reverse complement strand
CCAGAAAAAAGCCAGAAGCTGCTCCCATAAAAAAGCCAGCAATACCCAGTTCCACCATTCCCAATGACTTAATGGTCATCATCGCAAACATTGATAAACCGCTGACAAGAATGCCGGTCTGAATATAATGTTTTCACATTATAGTAACGTAATAGAAAACCGTTGACGAAAGAAGTCGTAACAATACCTAAATACATTGCTAATTGATAAAAAGCAACCATTGTCGGATCACTGGTATTTCTCATAACATAAGCTCCGACAAAAATTTCTACAACAGGAAGAACTAAAGCATAAAATAAATTAGTTATTAACAGAACCTTCATATTATGCTCCTGTTGTCTAAAAAATAAATATTCTGTTTTCAGCTTATTCATCAGATTCCAACATTTAAAATATTAAGTATTTCTTTAACAGACAGTTCAGCTTTACAAATAACCTCATCACTTGCACCATAATATATTGTTATGGTATCCCCATCTACTAATTGTCCATTTGTAAATATTACATTGCCAAAAAAACCTGTTTGCTCATAAGAAGCAATAGGTTCCATAATCGGTTCTTTACTTCTAGCTAGTACTTTTGAAGGATCATTTAAATCAAGTAATAAAGCACCTAAACAATAACGATGATTAAAATCTGCTCCATGATAAATTTCCAGCCAGCCAGCTTCTGTTTTAATTGGAGCAGCTCCGGCTCCAACACGAGCGCAATCCCAAAAGCCATCACGTGTCGTAGCTACACATTTATGATTACCCCAATGCCGTAAATCAGGTGATTCTGCAAGCCAAATGTAATTACCGCCTAATTCAGGACTGCTAGGACGATGGAATGTATAATATTTATCATTTATCTTTTCCTCAAACAAAGCACAATCCTTATTATGAGGAGGTAAAATCATACCATAATGTTCAAATGTCTTCCAATCATTTGTATGCATCATTCCTACCCCTACTGCAACAGAAGAAACTTCTGTAAAGGTCAAATAAAAGCCATCTTTAGTAGAAGCAACACGACAGTCTTCAATACCGAAAGCTTCTAATTCCCCTTTTCCGAAAATTGGAGGATATCCGGGCTCATCATGAAAATGGATACCATCTTCACTTGAAACTAAACGAAGATAAGACATCGTTGTAAGATAATTTTTTCCCTTATAACCTATTACACGAGGGTCAGAAGCATCTAAATCCGGATCATTTTCTGCAAATGACATTACTTTAATTTGTCCTTGTTCATCATAAATAGGAAAGCTAATAATTCCTTCTTGTTGAACAGGACGTTCAGCCACTCTTAAAAGAAGCCATGTTTTACCTTTAAATTTAAAAACTCCAGGATTTAACAGACAAGTAATTTCCATATCATTTATTCCAGCTTTTAAATCTTTTGGGGAGAGCAGCGGGTTACTCTCACATCTTTTTGCTATATCCATAGTATTATATCATTTAAATTTTAGGCAAAAGTATAGTGATAGTAGTATGTTTTCGTTCACTATATTCTCAATTAAGTATAGGTATGCTGCATAACACAAATTCGAACAAATCATCTTTTTATATACCAAAAAAAGAGGAAGATAAAACAGATAACATATTGTATAAAAGGCACTTAGCTCAGACGGCAAAAGTATATTATAGTATCAAAAAGGTATACTGAGATTAACAACAACATTGTTCCTGCATTTCAGATCAAAAAAATATCCCCGACATCTTTTCATTTAAAGAAATCGGGGATTACAAAAAACTATGATAACAAATTACAATTCCTTAATGCTGACAGCTACACCTCCACTCGGAGCAAGACGTTGTTTCAATTTTGTCTTATTAGTTACTTTCTTTGTAGAAATCACATATCCTTTGGATTTGTACGCCAGTCAGCTGTTTTTCCATCGGCATAAATAGTTGCCTGATATTTCTTTCCAGCCGGAAGGAAACTCAAATCAATAACGGCTTCACGACTGTTTTCATCAGTAATTCCACCAATATACCATTCGTTCTTACCTTTTGCCTTACGGGCAATAGTGATATAATCACCCGGTTCTGCTTCCAGAATATATGTATTATCCCAGTCCACAGCTACATCTTTAATAAACTGAAAAGCATCTGGATATTTTTCATAATTCTGATATAAATCGGCTGCCATCTGAAGCGGACTGTACATCGTTACGTAAAGTGCAAGCTGTTTAACCAATGTAGTACCTAATTTTGCTTTGTTTGAGCCATAAACAGAAAGATCACCTTCAAAGATTCCCGGAGTATAATCCATCGGACCACCCATCAAACGGGTAAATGGCAAGATAGTCTGATGATCCGGACGGATTCCATTGAAGGACTCAAATTCCGTTCCACGTGCTGATTCTTGAGCTATCCAGTTAGGATATGTACGATACATACCAGTAGGACGTACAGCCTCGTGTGAATTAACCATAATATGATATTGTGCCGCTGTTTCTGCTACTCGATTATAATGGTTCACCATCCATTGTCCGTCATGATGTTCGCTACGCGGAATGATAGGACCTACGTAACCGGTCTTTACAGCATCATAACCATTTTCTTTCATAAAGCGGAATGCATCATGCATCTGACGTTCGTAATCGGCAACCGATGAGGTTGTTTCATGATGCATAATAATTTTTACTCCTTTTGATGCAGCATAACGCTGAAGCTCTTTCACATCAAAATCCGGATAAGCTTTAGTGAAACTATATATAAATTCCTTGGCATAAGCGTAATTGTCTTCCCAGCCTTCGTTCCATCCTTCTACCAATACTGCATCAAAACCATTTTTCGCAGCAAAATCGATATACTCTTTCACATGAGCCGTATTGGCACCATGATGTCCGTTCGGTTTCAACTTAGTATAGTCAGTTTTGCCGATTACGATATCTTGCGTATCAGTATAAGCCCATGTAGAACCTCCACCTGTAAAATACTCCCACCAAACACCAACATACTTGGTTGGCTTAATCCAGGAAGTATCTTCCAACTTGCAAGGCTCATTCAGGTTTACAATCAAATTCGAAGCCAGAATATTTCGAGCATCATCGCTTACAATAATCGTACGCCACGGACTGGTACTACCTGTCTGAATGTATCCCTTTGTTCCGTTTTTATCGGGAGTAAGGTGTGAACTCATCAGGAAAGTCTGTGCATCCAAATTCAGGTGCATAGCTGGATAATTAACTAAGGCAGCCTCATGAATGTTGATATAAAGTCCGTCATCCGACTTCAGCATCAAGGGTGTCTGTACAGCAAGATTAGGTGAAGGCGATTTACAGGCCAAAGCCTCATCACGTGCCTTGTCTATCAACTGCGGAACCTCCGACAGTTTAGAAGTCGTTATCTGAAACTCATTAGTATCATAGTCAGCCGGAATCCAGAATGCCTTATGATCACCGGCCAACTGGAATTCTGTTACTTCTTCATTAATAGTAAAATGGCGCAATTCCTTCTGTACCGGGAACTCATAACGGAACCCTAATCCATCATCGAACAAACGGAAACGGATATTCAGCAACCATCCTGTACCTTCTTGCTCCAAGGCAACAAACAATTCCTTATGATTATCACGAATAACACTATTCTGCCCCCATACAGGATTCCAAGTCGTATCGGAAGCATCCTCTTTTGTTTCTACAATACGGAAATTTTTGCTGAAATCGAACGATGGACGTATCTGAAAGCCCATCTTGCTTTCTTTTATTACATCCTTTCCTTTATACTTCAATGAATAAACCGGAGTTTTGTCAGCCGACAAATGAAAATCCATAACCAGATTTCCGTCGGGTGAAGTCAATGTTTGGGCTAAAGAAAATCCCACGCCAAACAGACAGATCATAACACACAGAATAAGTTTCTTCATAATATCTCTATTGATTAACGAAATTAATACTTTTGTAAATATAACAATTATCTGCTGATATACACTTACCGTACTTTTGAAACTTCTTTATACCTTCAAAAAAGGCTTATCCAAAACATCCTCATCATAAATCAGAAAATATTTATTGTTTTTCGATAAATATTTTCTGATTCTCTTTTGTTCTTTAAAAAATAATATCTACATTTGCATATCGAAAAACGATAAATATTTATCGAAAGCTAACACAGAAAAATAATTAAGAACCACAAACACGATGCAATTATGAAAAAGACATTATTAAGAAAAGCAGCTATGGCAAGCCTCTTCACCCTGATGACACTGACAGTCACAAAGGCAAACGCAAAAGGAACTTTCATTTATGGAGAAACAGACAACGGTTTGATTGTTTCTACCCTGAATGAGGACGGCAAAACACTTACTCCAAAATGGAAATACGAGTACCAGTACGACGAACAAGGACGACTGACCGAGAAGAAAGCATATCGATGGAATTTGCAACAACAGATGTGGACACCGGCCTATCTGCTCACTATTACATCGAACGACTCGATATGTATCATGGATTATGCCGAATGGAACAAACTTTTTTGTAACTTTGAGCGTAACCGCCAACAAAGTGTTTATTATGTAGACAGTTCGAATACTTTATTGACTTATTATAGCCGTTCATCCGCCTGCGGAATAAGTGAAAATAACAAATAACTAAAATTCAATTATTATGGGACGCACCATCAAATTATTGCTATACTACTTTGCCTACCAACTGGCATTCATGGGAGTTTTTCTGTGCGGATATATGATCTTCCATCATACCACAGAATTACCTCAATCTACCGACTCTACTTACATCACCCTCATCTTACTGGCACAGGTTCTATCTACAGCCGCTGTAGGTATCCATCTGATAGTGGGAAAATATGTACCACTCGACCGAAAGACTTGGGCGTATTATAATTCCGGTAAAGTTCTGATTGCCGCTATCCTATTAATTGTAGGTATGGGATTGTGGAGCAATTACCTGAACGAGCTGGCCGACTTGCCCAATAACATGCAGGAAATTTTCGCTATGATGATGCAACATCCACTGGGAGTCGTGGCAATCACCATCATGGCTCCTGTTGTAGAAGAGCTATTATTCCGCGGAGCCATCCAAGGCCACCTGCTGCGCAAATGGAAGAAACCACTTTGGGCCATCGTTGTATCGTCACTGATATTCGGTATCGTACATGGCAACTGGGTACAAGCTCCTTTCGCTTTCGTGGTAGGTCTGGCCTTAGGCTGGATTTATTATCATACAGGTAGTCTGCTTCCCGGCATATTGATGCACTTCGTCAACAATAGTACTGCTGTTTTCAGCTTTTGGCTTTCCGATGATCCGAATGCCACAATGGTTTCTACCTACGGTCTCGAAGGAGCCGCACTCATGGCTGTTGCAGGAGCGATACTTACTTTCGTATGTATCAAGTACATCCAAAAACAACTTCCACAACCTGCAACATGGAGAGAAGAACAACCCACAAGTACAATCGAATAATACCCCGAATTTATGAAACATCTCAGCATATTAGGTATATTGGCCATTTTTGCCTTAGCTCTAAATCTCTATTTTGCCATAGGCAGTAATTTTAATGATTTCAAACAAGGATTTGAAGATGGACAAAAGAGCTCTACTTACGACACACAAGCAGATTCACACGGATTTAGGGCAGAAATAAGAGTTACTCCTATCTCCACTCCAAGTGATAGTCTGAATTTACAATTACCCGGTAAAACTGTAAAAGCGCCCTATCAGGTTTCAGAAGTTACCTGTCTGATCAAAGAAACTCCGACAATGCTAATCACTATAATATTTTCAGCTTTGGGAGTCATCGTATTATCTGTTTATGGTGTCTACTGTCTGATACGTGTACTGATATGTATCACACGACAAGATATTTTTTCCCGCCGCAACATCCGATGGCTTCGCTGGATAGCTTACGGCCAGTTAGCAGTCACTTCCCTCTCGTTTTATTAGACTGGAGCATCGAGCAGGCAGTTCTCGCGCAAGTATCCCTGCCAGGTTATCAAGTAACGGGTGTCACCCCGATACCCCTGCAATGGGAGTCAGTCATCCTGATCGTATTACTTACAGAGATTTTTGCCACAGCCGTCAAGATTAAAGAAGAAAACGATCTAACCATATAACCATATATCGCCTATGAAACCGAAAAGCAATTATTCACGCCCGATGGCGGCCATTTACATTATTATAAGTTTTCTAGCCACACTCTTCGTATTAGAATTGATTTGCTTCCTCACCTTCTATCCACTTTTGGAGAACAGGTTTCTGCGTATATTTGCAAGCTTAATATGGCTTTATGCCGGAGCTTTTGCCTATTATAAATTAACCCACCGTTATACCAAATGGTGGAAAAGACTAAACAACCAATAAACAGTATGCCGATTATAGTAAACCTTGATGTAATGATGGCGAAACGAAAGATTTCGCTGGGAGAACTTGCCGAAAAAATCGACCTTACTCCCGCCAATCTTTCCATTCTGAAAACAGGAAAAGCCAAAGCTGTCCGATTTTCTACTTTGGAGGCAATCTGCAAAGAACTCAATTGCCAGCCGGGAGATATATTAGAATACAGACCGGAAGAGTAAAGCTCTTCCGGTAAAAGGCTGTCAAATAGTAAAGAATAAACAATTCTTATAGCCGATAATCCATTAATTGTCCGTATCTTTGCAGCCGAATTAGATATTTGAAATAAATGAAGACATTTGAAGAACTCGGCGTTTCCGCAGAAATACGCCAGGCAATCGAGGAAATGGGTTATGAAAATCCCATGCCTGTACAAGAAGAAGTTATACCGTATCTGTTAGGAAACCGCAACGACGTAGTGGCTCTGGCACAAACCGGAACCGGAAAAACAGCCGCATTTGGTCTGCCGCTGATACAAAAAATCGATGTAACGAAACGAATCCCCCAAGCACTAGTGCTTTGTCCTACACGAGAGCTTTGCTTACAGATAGCAGGCGATCTGACTGATTATTCTAAATACATCACCGACTTAAAAATTCTCCCCGTATATGGAGGCTCTTCTATTGAAAGCCAGATACGTAGTCTGAAACAAGGTGTACACATTATCGTAGCTACTCCAGGACGTTTGATAGACTTAATGGAGCGTAAAGTTGCACGCCTGGAAACTATCCGCGATGTGGTAATGGATGAAGCCGATGAAATGCTGAACATGGGATTTACCGACAGCATCAACGCTATTCTGGAGCAAGTTCCAGAAGATCGTAACACCTTGATGTTTTCAGCTACCATGAGTCCGGAGATTGCCCGTATTGCTAAAACTTATTTGCATAATGCCAAAGAAATCACAATCGGGACAAAGAATGAAGGAAGCAAAAACGTACATCATATCGCCTACATCGTACATGCAAAAGATAAATACCTGGCATTAAAGCGAGTTGTCGATTATTATCCACAGATTTACGGTATTATTTTCTGCCGTACCCGTAAAGAAACTCAAGAGATTGCCGACAAGCTGATTCAGGACGGCTATAATGCCGACTCTTTACATGGTGAACTAAGTCAGGCACAACGTGACTTGGTCATGCAGAAGTTCCGTCAGCGCTATTTGCAACTGTTGGTTGCTACCGATGTAGCTGCACGTGGACTGGATGTAAATGACTTGACTCATGTCATTAATTATGCTCTTCCTGATGATACAGAAAGTTATACACATCGAAGCGGACGTACCGGACGTGCCGGAAAGACAGGTATATCTATCGCTATCATCAACCTGCGTGAGAAAGGTAAAATGCGTGAGATAGAACGCATTATCAACAAGAAATTTACAATAAGCACACTGCCTAGCGGAAAAGAGATTTGCGAACAACAGCTTATCAAGGTAATTGATGACATCGAAAAAGTTAAGGTTAACGAAGACGAAATAGAAGCTTTTCTACCAGGAATCTACCGAAAACTGGAATGGTTAAGCAAGGAAGACCTGATTAAGCGAGTGGTATCCATGGAATTTAACCGCTTCCTGGAATACTACAAAAATGCTCCGGAAATAGAACAGCCTAAAGCCAACGAAAAGAGCAATGAAGCTAAAGAACGGAAAGATCGTGGAAGCGACCGTGAAAAAGTGGCACGCAAGGCTGAAAAAGGCTATACCCGTCTGTTCCTGAATTTAGGAAAGACCGATGGCTTCTATGCCAATCAGATCATTGAGCTGATAAACCGCAACTTGAAAAAAGAGCATATTCAGATTGGTAGAATCGATCTCATGCAGAATTTCTCTTTCTTCGAAGTTGTAGAAAGTCAGGCATCGATGGTAATGAAAGCACTGAATAAGGTAACCCTGAACAAAGGTCGTAAGGTTATTGTAGAAATAGCTGGAGAAAATACGGGAAAAAGCGATAAAAGTGGTAAAAAGCGTGGTAAGGAAAGCGTAAGAGAAGAAAAAACAACCAAGAAAAAAGAAACCAAATCCGCAGAAAAGAAAAAAGATAAACCTAGCCGTGAAGAACGAGGCTATACCGCCGCACGTGGTCCTAAGAAGAAAGATGACTGGAAACAGTTCTTCCAAAATGACAATCGTCCTTTGCGTGGTGAAGAGCCGGACTTTGCAGAAGAAGGCTGGGCGAAACGAAGTAAGCGCAAAAAATAAAAATTCATACGATAAATATTTGAAAAGCCCGCCGATTGACTTGTGTGTCAAGGGCGGGCTTCTATATCAGTTATACTTCTACTATTCTACAACCAGACGAAGCTTTTTCGTTCCTGTGCGTGCCTGAAGCCATTCCAACATTTTTTCTTTCTCTTGTTTGGAAAGAGTCCGGTCGCAATCAACAAAAGCATAAGTTAAGGTATCCATACGAAGACTGTCTACACGAAGCTGAAGACTCTTTGAAACAGAAATTGTTTTTATACATGGGAAAAGAACCTTAATCTCCTGCCCCATCTTCTCATTCATCAAGTTCGAACCTGTAAAATCTGGTAACAAACGATTCAGTGAGTCAAGTGCAGCCTGTTGTGACATAAGCTGTTTCTCACTATTTTTATAAAAATCCTCCATTACCATCGACTTGATATTTCCTATATCCATCGCACCGGCTCCATTAACTCCCTGAAAAACGACCAATTTTGTCTGATCCAGCTTATAATCAGCAAGTTTATTCCGCGCATTCTGTATTTGTTCCTCTGAAACTTCCTTTCCGATAAATACCACTTTAATCTCCCGTTTGTCAAATGAGATTTCACGATTCAGAATCTGAGAATCCGGAAATTGGAGTTCAGAAGTAATAAAGTTGTTAGCAGAAGAATGATAAATCGTTTCACGTACAATGTTATATGTCAGATAAACGGCCGGACACATGGTAGCAATTGCAATACCGATGATATATTTCCGGACCAACTTTTCTCTTACCTTATCAACAAACTGCTTACGCTGGAAATGCATTAACCCGCACTCCTATATAAGTAGCCAGACTGATAAAAACAGAATTAATAAAATAAAGGTAAAAAGCTCCCAAGAAATAAAGCAGGTTGCCTGTTGCCAGTCCAAATCCGGCAGTACAAAGCGGAGGCATCAACGCCGTAGCAATGGCAACTCCCGGAATCACGTTTCCTTTTTCTTTTGTAGCCAATGCTACAATACCAGCCAGACCACCTACCAGAGCAATAAACACATCATAGATAGTAGGTGATGTACGCGCAAGCAGCTCCGACTGAACTTCATCAAGCGGAGTAAATGAAAAATAAATCGTTGCGGTAGTTACACTAAACAAAGTTGCCACCAGATAACTTTTCAATGAACGTTTCATCAGCTCAAAGTCATTCAACCCGACAGCAAGTCCTACTCCCATAATCGGTCCCATCAGCGGAGATATCAACATTGCACCGATAATTACCGCCGTAGAATTCACATTCAACCCAAGTGAAGCAATAAAAGTAGCAAAAATAAGTACCCACAAGTTTGTACCTTTAAACTCCACCCCATTCCGGATGGAATCAACAGTCACCTGTTCATCTTCCTTGCTACGGTTCAAGTCCAGATATTCATTAAAAAACTTCCTGATAATAAATTTTTTATCTCTTTCCATAACCTAAAACTGTGTTTTATTTAACAAAACGGTTCACAAAAGGGATTGTTTTCAAAGGTAAATCTTTTTTTAATATATAGGCGATAAACATCAACAATAATAAGGTACGGAACACTAATCTTAATCCAACATTAGATATTATAACCTCCTGAGAAAGAACAAATAAAACAGCAGCCAGTATCAGATAAACAGCCATATCCTTTAAAGGATAGCTGACCGGATATTTTTTCTGTCCGATAATATAAGACAACAAGGTTATTACTCCATAACCGGCCACTGATGCCCATGCAGAAGCGACATATCCATAAGTCGGAACCAACCATATATTCAATGCCAGAATTACCGCACATCCGATGATTGAAAAATATGCTCCCCATTGTGTTTCATCCGTCAGTTTATACCAGAAAGACAAGTTAAAATAAATACCCTTAAATATTTCTGCCCCCATTACGATAGCTACTACACTCAGTCCTTCCCAATAATCACGCGCTACCATATAACGAAGTATATCCATATAAAACATCACAGCAAGAAAAGCCAGTAAGGAGAAGATAAAGAAATACTTCATTGCTGCCGAATACATCTTACGGTTATCTCCTTCCTTGTTTTTACCAAAGACAAAGGGTTCGTAAGCATAACGGAAAGCCTGGGTAAACATAGCCATTATCATAGCCACTTTACTGGTAGCACTATATATTCCAAGCTGCACCAACCCTTCCTGACGGTCATCGAACAAGAATGGATAAATCATTTTGTCAATCGTCTGGTTCAATATGCCCACCACTCCGAAAACCAAAATCGGGAATGAATAAGAAATCATCTGTTTCAGCAGAACTTTATCCACACGATAAGAAAAACCTCTCAGTTCCGGAATGAAGAAAAACATCTGTACCAGCGACATGATCAGATTCGACACAAAGATATATCCTACCAGATATTCCGGACGGTAAAACCATGAAACCAGCTGATGGGCATGAACATCCAGCCACGGACACAACAAGAGGAAGAAAAGATTCAGGAGAATATTACCAATAATATTGAACAGCTTGATAGATGCAAACTTTATCGGACGTTTTTTGTATCGCAGATAAGCAAACGGAATACACTGAAATGAATCCAGTGCAACCACAAGCACCATCATCGCAATATAATCGGGATGGTCGGGATACTCCAGCAATGAGGAAATGGGATGCAGGAACAGCATACACAGTATAACAAAAATCAGCGAAAGCCCACCTACAAAAATCAACGTATTGGCATATACCTTTTCCGGATGTTCACCCGACTTATTGGCAAAACGGAAGAATCCTGTTTCCATACCAAATGTCAGAAAGACCAAGATAAGTGCCGTATATGCATACACATTCGACACCACACCGTAACCACCTGTCGATGCTGGTATTACTGCTGTATAAAGCGGCACAAGCAGATAGTTAAGAAAACGTCCTACAATGCTGCTCAATCCATAAATAGCCGTATCTTTTGCTAACGATTTCAGTCCAGCCATAGTCTATAAAAAATAAAAGTGTGTGCCGCTGTTATGGCACACACCATAATTAATCATCAAAAAGTGTTTTTACATTATTATATATACTCCGTCCCAGATGCTTATAAGCCAGCTCCGTAACTTCTCGTCCGCGTGGAGTCCGCTTCAGAAAACCTTCCTTTATCAAGAATGGCTCGTACACTTCTTCCAACGTTCCGGGATCCTCCCCAAGTGCCGTAGCAATCGTTGTCAGTCCTACCGGACCTCCCTTGAACTTATCAATAATGGTACAAAGTATCTTATTGTCTATCTCATCCAGTCCGTAACGGTCAATATTCAGCGCTTCCAGTGCATATCGAGCTATTTCCACATCAATCCTTCCGGAACCTTTCACCTGAGCAAAATCACGTACACGACGTAACAAGGCATTGGCAATACGGGGAGTACCACGACTGCGCGAAGCAATCTCGCCTGCGGCATCTACATCACATGGAATACCCAAGATACTGGCCGAGCGCAAAATAATACGCGACAATACCGCATCATCGTAATATTCCAAATGGAGATTAATTCCGAAACGCGCACGGAGCGGAGCGGTAAGCAATCCACTGCGGGTAGTAGCTCCCACCAGCGTAAACGGATTCAAGTCCAGCTGAATGCTACGTGCCGACGGACCTTTGTCTATCATGATATCAATCCGGTAATCTTCCATTGCCGAATATAAATACTCCTCCACCACCGGGCTCAAACGATGTATTTCATCAATGAACAATACATCATTCGGTTCAAGACTTGTCAGCACACCGGCAAGATCACCCGGCTTATCAAGTACAGGACCGGAAGTTACTTTAAATCCAACCCCCAGTTCATTGGCAATAATATTGCTCAATGTTGTTTTTCCCAATCCGGGAGGACCATGAAGCAACACATGGTCAAGCGCTTCAGCACGAAGCCTGGCTGCCTTGACAAAGATACGCAGATTGTCGACTACCTTATCCTGACCACTGAAGTCACCAAACTGTAGTGGTCGGAGGGCATTCTCGAAATCCCGTTCTTTTCCTGTAGGTTTATAATCACGTATGTCGAATTGTTCTTCCATAATGATGCAAAAGTACAAATAAATCGTGTGAAGAACGATATAAAAAACTTTATCTTTGCAAGAACTACAACTAACTTTTTCACTTTAAAGCCTATGAACGAATTTAGCACCAATCATCTGGTATTTTTCTCTCCGACTCATACTTCTGCTAAAATAGCACGTGCTATTGGCGAAGGAATTGGTATGGGAAGAAGAATTGAAACCGACCTGACACTCGATGAAAGTGACTCACCTATCGAAATAAACGATTCACTTACAGTCATTGCTGCACCTGTATATGGCGGACGTGTTGCTCCGGTTGCCTTACAACGCATCAAGCGCCTGAAAGGTAACAACTCCCCGGCAATCGTCGTAGTGGTATATGGTAACCGCGACTATGAAGATGCCCTGTTGGAACTGCGTGACACAGTAGCATCATTGGGATTCACTCCTCTCTCGGCAGGAGCATTTATCGGAGAACACAGTTACAGCACAGCCGAAATGCCTGTTGCAGCCGGACGCCCCGATGCGACCGATTTACAAACAGCCCGCACATTCGGAGCCGACAGTTTGAAAAAACTGGAAAAAGCAATGCAGAATTCAGAAGCATTAAGCACACTGACCCCTTCCCTGCAAGCAGGATGCCGGTTAAAAGCTATGGGGGATAAATTGTCTATGCTGATTGGATCTTTTTTATAACCTAAAATCCGCAACTATCATCCAATACACGATTAAGGGTAGATTTATGAGTCGTTAGTAGTAGCTTTCAGTAAAAAGCAACAGCACAACATCAATATGTAGCCAACATCCCCTTACCCCACGATGC
>ENA-OQET01001024-OQET01001024.1-human-gut-metagenome-genome-assembly--contig:-NODE-1024-length-13391-cov-4.792597_pt1 | contig 13391 bp, 13 predicted proteins | sample MGYA00242800_ERZ504645 | MGnify/ENA primary metagenome ERZ504645 (study PRJEB26092, sample SAMD00036308) | human gut metagenome | host: Homo sapiens | study: EMG produced TPA metagenomics assembly of... | reverse complement strand
GACGTGCAGAAACGTAATGACTGTCATCTCCCACTGGTAATCGGTGCAAGCCACAAATACCAAGTATAGCCAAAATACCTCCGAAGGTTCCCAGCCAGTCCTTCGAAATATCAGTAGCTACCTTCTGCTCCCGAAATAGGCAACTCCAGTTGCTCATCTACAATACCGTTTTCATGGAAAAAATAAGTGGCCGCAGCAGCCCAAATCAAAGCAACAATACCTTCGGTCACCATTGCTCCATAAAAAATCGGACGACAATGCTTTTCATTGGTGATGCATCGTGCCATCAACGGAGACTGCGTAGCATGAAAACCACTAATGGCTCCACAGGCAATGGAAATAAACATCATCGGGAAAATAGGATTCCGTTCATATTTTGTTCCGAATCCATTCCACATTTCAGGCAAATCCGGACTTTTTACATACAGCATAACCAAAATTCCTACAGCCATGAAAAGCAAAGCAAAGGCAAACAATGGATAAATCTTACCGATAATCTTATCAATCGGCATCATCGTTGCCAATATATAATAAAGGAATATCACGATAACCCAAAAATAAACATCAAGAGAAGCGGGAGTCATACCAGCCAATAATTCCGCCGGTCCTGAAACAAACACAGCTCCAACCAATATCATCAACAGAACTGTAAAAACACAGGCTACCTTTCGGGTTCCGCTTCCCAAATATCGTCCTATAATCTGTGGCAGACTTTCGCCCGAATTTCGAAGTGACAGAGTTCCGGCCAGGAAATCATGTACCGCGCCTGCAAATATAGTACCGAAAACAATCCAAAGATAAGAGGCTGTACCAAACTGCGCTCCCATAATAGCACCGAAAATTGGTCCGAGACCTGCAATATTCAAAAACTGGATCATAAATATTTTCCATGTAGGAAGAGGTATAAAGTCTACCCCGTCGGTCATAGTCAGTGCCGGAGTCTTACGGTTGGGGTCGGGAGCAAACAGTTTATTGACATAACCTCCGTAAATCCAATAACCGACTACTAACAGAATTAAAGCTATACTAAAAGTTATCATAATAAAAAGTATTTAAGTGAGCGCAAAAGTAATAATTTAAAAGAACATATTGCTATCTTTGCAAAACTAAAAAACGAAATTATGTACAACAGACTTATAACTATTTACATTGTTATTTTGGGGTTCATTATTCCCCTGTCCGGATATGCTCAACCCAAATATGAAATACGGGCAACCTGGCTCACCACATTGGGCGGACTGGACTGGCCTTCGCATAAAGCAACATCAGCCAAAACTATCGAACTTCAGAAACAAGAATTATGTAAGACACTTGATGCACTGAAACGTGCAAACTTCAACACCGTATTGTTTCAGACCCGTTTGCGTGGAGATGTCATTTATCCATCTGCCATAGAACAGTTTACAGAATCCTTAACCGGACACGAAGGAGGAAATCCCAACTACGATCCACTGAAATTTGCCATAGAAGAATGTCACCGCAGAGGTATGGAACTGCATGCATGGATTGTAACCATCCCTATAGGAAATACCCGACAGGTTAAGCTTTTAGGTAAAAAATCTGTAACACGAAAACAGCCCTCCATCTGCAAGCTATATAAAGGGACATGGTATCTGGACCCGGGAAACCCTCAAACAGATAATTATCTTGCAAGTATTGTGCGCGAAATTGTTTCCCGCTACGATATAGACGGCATTCATCTCGACTATATCCGATACCCGGAACGGGCATCAGACTTTCCCGACCAGAGTACGTATCGCAAATATGGCAAAAAAGAATCTTTACAGCAATGGCGCAGAAATAATATCACCCGCATTGTGCGGCGTATTTATACAGAAACAAAATCGCTAAAGCCCTGGGTAAAGGTAAGCAGTTCTCCTGTTGGAAAATACAACGATACCAAACGCTATCCCTCAAGGGGATGGAATGCCTATGAAGTCGTTTACCAAGATGCACTCCAATGGCTGAAAGAAGGAATACACGATGCTTTATTCCCGATGATGTATTTTCAGGGAAATCATTTTTATCCGTTTGCCCTCGACTGGCAGGAAAATAAAAACGGACGATGGATTGTCCCTGGGTTAGGTATTTATTTTCTCCACCCCAAAGAACAAAACTGGCAGCTTGATGAAGTGGTACGGCAAATCTCTTTTTGCGTAATATAAAACTCGACGGACAGGCTTACTTCCGCAATCGTTTTTTGGTTGACAATACAAAAGGAGTGTTCGATGAACTGAAAGAGCATTTCTACACACAACCTGCTGCCATTCCTGCTATGACATGGATAGACAGCATAGCTCCTTCCGTTCCGGCAAATCCCGTCTTTATCCCGTTGGATAAAGGAGTAAAGTTAAGCTGGAATGCATCTACCGATAATTCCTCCGTTCCGGTATATTATCGTATATATGCTTCGAATACTTATCCGATAGATATCACACAGGCCTCAAACCTGATTGAAATAAGAACTGACTCTACGCAGTATATCTTCTGTCCCGAAGTTCCATGGCAAGAACGGATATATTGGGCAGTTACAGCCGTAGACAGGTATGGAAATGAAAGCCAGCCTCTGGAAATGAATCAGCCATTCACGACAAGCTACGTAACAAACAAGAAAACGATAGGACATAAGCAAAATAATCCGTACTTTGCACATTCAATTGAACAAAAACAACAAATAATATCTCATGAGCAATCAACGATACATGCAGCGCGGTGTTTCCGCATCGAAAGAAGATGTGCATAACGCCATTAAAAACATTGACAAAGGTATTTTCCCTAAGGCCTTTTTGTAAAATTATTCCTGATATTCTAGGTGGTGATCCGGAGTATTGCAATATCATGCATGCTGACGGAGCCGGTACTAAGTCGTCTTTGGCTTATTTATACTGGAAAGAAACTGGTGACTTGTCTGTTTGGAAAGGAATTGCACAGGATGCCTTGATTATGAATATCGACGACTTGTTGTGTGTCGGAGCTGTAGACAATATCTTGGTATCGTCAACTATCGGACGTAATAAACTGCTGGTTCCGGGTGAAGTGATTTCGGCTATCATCAACGGAACAGACGAATTGCTTGCCGAATTGAGAGAAATGGGAGTAGGTGTTTATGCAACAGGAGGTGAAACTGCCGATGTTGGTGACCTGGTTCGTACTATTATTGTCGACAGTACAGTGACATGCCGCATGAAACGTGCTGATGTAATTGACAATGCAAATATCCGTCCGGGAGACGTTATCGTAGGTCTGGCTTCGTACGGACAGGCTACTTATGAAAAAGAATATAACGGCGGTATGGGTAGCAATGGCCTGACAAGTGCACGTCATGATGTTTTCTCTAAATACCTTGCAGAGAAGTATCCGGAAAGCTACGACAAGGCAGTTCCAGAAGAATTGGTTTACAGCGGCAACTTGAAATTGACAGATGCAGTAGAAGGCTCTCCGCTGGATGCAGGAAAGCTGGTTCTCTCTCCTACCCGTACTTATGCGCCTGTTGTTAAAAAATTGCTGGATGCTCTTCGTCCGCAAATTCATGGTATGGTTCACTGCTCAGGTGGTGCACAAACTAAAGTATTGCATTTCGTTGGAGACAATTGTCGCGTAATCAAAGACAATCTCTTCCCTGTACCTCCATTGTTCCGCACTATCAAAGAACAAAGTGGAACCGACTGGGATGAAATGTATAAGGTATTCAATATGGGACACCGTCTGGAAGTTTATTTGTCACCGGAACATGCTGAGCAGGTTATCGAAATCAGCAAATCATTCAACATCGATGCTCAGATAATCGGACGTATTGAAGAAAGCGATCATAAAGAGCTGATTATCCGTAGTGAATTTGGAGAATTCAAATACTAACTAATAAGAAAGCTTACCATAGTCATAAATAATAAAGTTCTACAATAGCCATCTTAACAAAAATATCTATTCGATGACTATTTCATTCAGGAACAATTATTTTATGGCAGACTATGGTAAGCTTTTGTTTTGCAAAATAACAACATTATATATTAGAGAATTAATAAACTAACACTCTTTGGAATATGGCAGAAAACAATACCATATTAGAAAAATTGGATGGATTAGTAGCTCGCTTCGAAGAGGTATCAACCCTGATTACCGACCCGAACGTTATATCTGACCAGAAACGATATGTAAAGCTGACGAAAGAATATAAAGAACTGGGAGATCTTATGCAGGCACGCAAGGAGTATCTGCAGTGCCTCAACGGATTGGAAGAGGCTAAAATGATGATGGCAGAGAACGATCCTGAAATGAAAGAAATGGCTCGCGAAGAAGCAGCTGCTTGCGAAGCTCGTCTTCCACAACTGGAAGAAGAGATTAAGCTTCTGCTGGTTCCTGCTGATCCGCAAGATGATCGCAATGCTATTCTGGAAATACGAGGTGGTACAGGAGGAGATGAAGCCGCTATTTTCGCAGGGGACTTATTCCGTATGTACTCAAAATATTGTGAATCGAAAGGCTGGAAACTGGAAGTATCTAGTGCAAACGAAGGAGCTGCCGGAGGTTTTAAGGAAATTATTTGTTCGGTAACAGGAGATAAAGTTTACGGAACTCTTAAATATGAGTCAGGAGTACATCGTGTACAGCGTGTACCGGCTACTGAAACTCAGGGACGTGTTCATACATCAGCCGCTTCTGTAGCTGTACTACCCGAAGCAGAACCGTTCGATGTAGAAATCAATGAAGGCGAAATAAAATGGGATACATTCCGAAGCGGCGGTGCTGGTGGTCAGAATGTAAACAAGGTAGAATCAGGAGTTCGCTTGCGCTATAATTGGAAAAATCCTAATACCGGTGTAGTGGAGGAAATTCTTATCGAGTGTACAGAAACCCGCGACCAGCCTAAGAATAAGGAACGTGCCTTATCACGTTTGCGCACTTTCATCTATGATAAAGAGCATCAAAAGTATATCGACGACATTGCATCTAAACGTAAAACAATGGTCAGCACAGGAGATCGTTCTGCTAAAATCCGCACATACAATTATCCACAAGGACGTATAACCGATCACCGTATCAATTATACGATATACAATCTGGCAGCTTTCATGGATGGAGATATCCAAGATTGTATCGACCATCTGATTGTTGCAGAGAATGCAGAACGATTGAAAGAAAGTGAGTTGTAATAGCTGATTTTTCACTAAAATGCTAAGGCACTGGTTACAAAAAACAATTCAGACCTTCAATGGGGCGCTCCAGATTAATCTGAAGCGTTTTCCCATTACTTTATTCTTTATTTTATCTTTAACCTGTTATCTCTGTTATTTAGTAGCAGCTGATCAGCCGGAGAACAAGAAACTTTACTGGATACTAGGATACTACCTATCGGTAGGAACCTTACTTTCTCTTTCCCTGCATTTATGGTGTGAGGAAATCAAAAGTTTGATAAAGAAGAGTATTATTCAAACAGGAGCACATGCACTCCTGATAGCCGATGCATTTTATTTATACTCCTATTCTTATGAGAAGTCTTTCACTGAAATAGGAATTGCTCATGGAGCAGGACTTTTGGCCATAGGGCTTTCTATCTTTTTTCTCTCTTTTCTAAAAGAGAAAAATGATATACCGAGCTGGAATTTCGCAGTATCAAGTATTACATCATGCATTACAGCCAATTTGATAGGATGTGTGATGAGCTGCGGAATCAGTCTTTTGGTATTGTCATTGCATAAACTATTCAACATAGACATCGATACCCGATATTATTTATATATCGTTATCATATGTAATGTATGTTTGCCTCTGTTATTATTCCTGGGACTATTACCTTCCAGACAAGAGAAACATAACACATTCCCTTTATTACATTCATTCTTAAATAATGTAATTCATTATTTATTCCTTCCTCTTACGGGAGGATATCTGATTGTACTTTACATTTATGCGCTACGTATTCTAGCCAGTTGGGAACTTCCGATCGGATGGGTTTCATGGCTGGTCATTGCATTAATGACTGGATGTATTGCCATTGAATTCGGATTATATCCAACTCGAATGGCACATGGCAAGCGCATGGATGAATTAATAGCCCGCTGGCTTCCTGCATTTGTATTGCCTCTGCTTTGCTTAATGACTATAGGCATTATCCGGCGATTTAATGATTATGGAGTGACAATCAACCGCCTGTATTTAATCACACTCAACGTCTGGTGCTACTTTGTATGCATAACTCTGATTTTGATTAAGGCCAAAAGAATCAATTGGATTCCTGTTTCTTTTTCTATAATTTTTCTGTTGACTTCAATTCTACCGGTCAATTACTCAAGTATTTCCACAAAAAACCTTCAAAACGAAATTAATAGGAGATTCAGAATACTCAACAGAAAAAACTTCCTTTTTCTCATGAAGAGTATACACAATGGCTAAAGAATTTTTCTTCTGCAAAAGCACAATCTATTAACGAAAAAATTATTTATCTTTACGAATGGTTTGGTAAAGAAAGCATAGCACAATGGATTGATGAAAACGTTTCATTATATATGCTCCGTACAGAGTTTAAAAATGAAGACGAGACTCAAGGTACGACTTCCTATTCTGGGAAGTCAGCCTCAGAAGCTTTTATAAACATCCCTGACGGATATGATAAATTACAATACGTGAACCAGTACTACGTTTCAACTAATGACGAATGCGAAAAACAAATATTGGCCATACCGTTACAACAAGAGAACGACACTGTGTACATAAGCTACCAGACCCTTGAGAAGCTTAACCAATATAAATATGGAGAAATGCCTCCGACAGAATTGAAATGCAACTCAAATAGAAAAATATTTTACCTCACCGAATTTTCGGTCGAGAATACCACAGAAAACAACAAAAAACATACACAAGTAAGTATAAACGGTTATTTATTCAGCAAATAATTTAAAACCCTATAGATATGAACAAACAGCAATTATTCGAAAACATTAAAAACAAAAAATCTTTTTTTGTGTGTAGGACTGGACACTGATATCAAAAAGATACCAGAACATCTGTTAAAAGAGGAAGATCCTATTTTCTCTTTCAACAAAGCTATTATTGATGCTACAGCTCCTTACTGTATTGCTTATAAACCCAATCTGGCTTTCTATGAAAGTATGGGAGTAAAAGGATGGATCGCATTCGAAAAGACTGTAGAATACATTAAGAAAAATTATCCTGACCAGTTCATCATTGCTGATGCAAAACGAGGAGATATAGGTAATACTTCTGCCATGTATGCTCGCACATTCTTCGAAGAGCTTAACATCGATTCTGTAACTGTAGCTCCTTACATGGGAGAAGACAGCGTGACTCCATTCCTCACTTATGAAGGTAAATGGGTTATTTTGCTTGCACTCACATCTAACAAAGGTTCACACGATTTTCAGTTGACTGCCGATCCAGAGGGTGAACGTCTTTTCGAAAAGGTTCTTCGTAAATCTCAAGAATGGGCTAATGATCAAAACATGATGTATGTTGTTGGAGCCACTCAAGGACGTATGTTCGAAGATATTCGTAAGATTGTTCCTAATCATTTTTTATTGGTTCCGGGAATCGGTGCACAAGGAGGCTCACTCGAAGAAGTATGCAAGTACGGAATGACCAAAGAATGTGGTCTGATTGTCAACTCCAGCCGAGCTATTATCTATGCAGATAAAACTGAAAACTTTGCAAAAGTAGCAGGAGAAGAGGCTCATAAAGTACAGCAACAAATGAGTGAATTACTGAAAGCTATCTTATAATAAGATCTTTCCCAAAGAATAACTTCCTGCTACTACATCAGGAGAATTTGTTAAATCAATCTAAAATACTGTCTTCCGTTTTTATACATGGAAGGCAGTATTTTATTTTATAAATCAGAGAAAAAGAACACTTTTCCGATAGGATACAGATAAATAATTTACATTTTACACGGATATATAAAAAAAAAATACGTAATTTGCATAATTAACAACGTGGATGTAGTTTTAAAGACATTCCAAAACTCAAACTATTAAAGTAAAAAAAGAACAAAAACATCAATTATGGAGTTTTCAGCCAAGCAAATTGCAGAATATATCCAAGGAACAATTGTGGGAGATGAAAATGCCACTGTACACACTTTTGCTAAAATAGAAGAAGGTATCCCAGGTGCATTATCTTTCTTATCAAATCCTAAATATACGCATTTCATATATGAGACTCAATCGTCCATTGTATTGGTCAATAAAGATTTCACACCTGAACATGAGGTAAAAGCAACTCTGATTAAAGTAGAGAATGCCTACGAAAGTCTGGCAAAGCTGATGACCTTATATGAAATGAGCAAACCGAAAAAAACTGGCATCGATCCATTGGCTTCAATTTCACCTAGTGCAAAAATTGGCCAGAATGTTTATATAGGTCCTTTTGCTTGTATAGAAGACGGAGCTGAAATTGGAGATAATACCTATATACATCCGCAAGTAACAGTTGGAGCACATGCCCGAGTTGGAGAAAACTCTATTTTATATCCTCAAGTAACAGTATATCATGACTGTCGCGTAGGAAACAATTGCATTATACATGCCGGGGCGGTTATCGGAGCTGACGGATTTGGCTTTGCACCATCACCTGAAGGTTATGAAAAAATCCCCCAAATAGGTATCACTATCATCGAAGATAATGTAGAAATTGGAGCTAATACATGTGTAGACCGTGCTACGATGGGAGCAACAGTTGTACATAAAGGAGCAAAGCTCGACAATTTAATCCAATTAGCACATAATGTAGAAATCGGCAGCCATACCGTGATGGCATCACAAGTTGGAGTTGCCGGATCTGCAAAAATAGGAGAATGGTGTATGTTCGGAGGACAAGTTGGAGTTGCCGGACACATAAAAGTAGGTGACCATGTAAACGTTGGAGCACAGTCTGGAATACCGGGTAACACAAAATCTGGAAGTACTTTAATGGGATATCCAGCTATTGAACCGAAGCAATTTGCTCGCTCATCTGCAATATTCAAGAAACTCCCAGAGATGTACACTGAACTAAACCGATTACAAAAGGAAATTGAAGAACTAAAAAAACAACTTAATAAATAAACCCATGTTGAAACAACAAACTTTAAAAGGCAGCTTTTCACTGAATGGCAAAGGGCTTCACACAGGAGTCAAACTGACAGTTACATTCAATCCTGCCCCAGAACATCACGGGTATAAAATTCAGCGAATAGATCTAGATGATCAGCCCATCATTGATGCAGTAGCTGAAAATGTAGTTGATACAACCCGCGGTACAGTCTTGGTGAAAAACGGGGTAAAAGTAAGTACCGTAGAACATGCCATGGCCGCACTTTATGCAGCTGGCATAGACAATTGCTTGATTCAGGTTAACGGTCCGGAATTCCCAATTCTGGACGGAAGTGCCAAAGCATATGTAGAATGTATCAAACGAGTTGGCATTGAAGAACAAAATGCGCCGAAAGATTTTTATATAATCAAGTCTAAGATTGAGTTCCGTGATGAAGCTACCGGTTCATCCATTACCGTACTTCCAGATGATAAATTTAGTGTCAATACACTAATTTCATACGACTCAAAAATACTTACCAACCAATATGCTACTTTAGAGAATATGGAAGATTTTCCAGCAGAAGTAGCATCGGCACGTACTTTTGTTTTTGTTCGAGAAATCGAACCATTGCTTAATGCTGGTCTGATCAAAGGAGGCGATCTGGATAATGCAATTGTCATTTACGAAAAGCAAATGACACAAGAGAACTTCGATAAGCTGGCAGATGTAATGGGAGTACCTCATATGGATGCAAGCCAATTGGGATATATCAACCATATTCCATTGGTATGGCCTAACGAACCTGCACGTCATAAGCTTCTTGATATTATCGGTGACTTGGCATTAATTGGAAAACCTATTAAAGGACGAATCATTGCTACCCGTCCGGGACATACAATCAATAACAAGTTTGCCCGTCAGATACGCAAGGAAATTCGTTTGCATGAAATTCAAGCACCTGTATATAATTGCAACGAAGCACCAATCATGGATGTAAACCGCATTCGCGAATTACTTCCTCACCGTTATCCATTCCAATTAGTAGATAAAGTTATCGCCATTGGAGCAAACCATATCGTTGGTATAAAAAAATGTAACATCCAACGAACCGTTCTTCGTTGGCCATTTCCCTAACGAACCGGTCATGCCTGGTGTGCTTCAAATAGAAGCAATGGCACAAGTCGGAGGATTGCTGGTATTGAACTCTTTGGATGATCCAGAAAAATATTCTACTTACTTCTTGAAAATAGATAATGTTAAGTTCCGGCAGAAAGTTGTTCCGGGTGACACGTTAATATTCCGTGTCGAATTAATGGCACCTATCCGCCGAGGAATTTCTACTATGAAAGGCTATATCTTTGTTGGCGAAAAAATTGTCTGCGAAGCTGAATTCATGGCACAAATAGTGAAAAACAAATAAAAACGATACATAAACAAGGATGAAGAATTCTATCTAATACATTTAGACTGAATTCTTCATCCCTGCAATTTATACTCTTAATACTTAATACTTCTTATAAAAAATATGATTAGCCCATTAGCATACATACATCCAGAAGCTAAAATAGGAGAAAATGTCGAAATAGGTCCCTTTGTATTTATTGACAAGAATGTAGTGATAGGCGACAATAATACAATTATGCCCAACGTAAACATTTTATATGGTTCACGTATTGGAAATAATAATCGCATTTTCCCAGGAGCAGTCATCGGAGCGATTCCACAAGATTTAAAGTTTCGTGGAGAGGAAACAACCGCTGAAATCGGTGACAATAATACCATCCGTGAGAATGTAACAATAAACAGAGGAACAGCTGCAAAAGGAAAAACAATAGTAGGCAACAATAATCTGCTGATGGAAGGAGTACATGTTGCTCACGATACAATTGTCGGAAGCGGATGTATTATAGGAAACTCTACAAAAATGGCAGGCGAAGTTATCATCGATGATAATGCAATTGTCAGTGCCAATGTTTTGATGCATCAGTTCTGCCGAGTAGGAGGTTATGTTATGATTCAGGGAGGATGCCGTTTCAGCAAAGATATTCCTCCTTATATCATTGCTGGTCGCGAACCGATTGCATATAGTGGAATTAACATTATCGGATTACGCCGTAGAGGATTTTCAAACGAATTAATTGAAAACATCCACAATACATATCGCATTATTTACAACAGCGGAAAAAATGTTAGTGATGCTTTGCAGCAAATTCGTGAAGAGATTACTATGACTCCGGAAATTGAATATATCGTTTCTTTTATTGAAAATTCGGAAAGAGGAATTATCCGATAAAGAAAATTTTATATCTTTACAACATCAACGAATATTAAACAGTAAAGAACAATGGTATATAAATTCAGAATCATATCCGATGAAGTCGATGATTTCTTGAGAGAGATAAAAATCGACTCAGAAGCTTCTTTTTACGATTTACACGAAGCTATATTAAAATGTACCGGTTATAAAGACGATCAGATGACTTCTTTTTTCATCTGCGATGATGACTGGGAAAAAGAAATTGAAATTACTTTAGAAGATATGGGTAATGGAAGCTCTGAAGAAGATACTTTCGTTATGAAGGAAACTCCATTAAGTGAACTGTTGGAAGACGAAAAACAGAAATTACTTTATGTATTCGATCCGCTTGCTGAACGTGTTTTCTTTATAGAGCTTTCCGAAATTATTACAGGAAAGGATTTACAACATGCAACTTGCTCACACAAAGAAGGAAATCCACCTAAACAAACCATTGATTTTGATGAGCAAATGAATACAAACACTGCTCTCGATTTAGATGAGAACTTCTATGGTGACCAAGATTTCGATATGGAAGACTTCGATCCGGAAGGCTTTGATATGGAAGGAGGAAGCAATCCTTACGATGAAGACAAATATTAATTAACAGATATTGTAATTGTTATTTTCATCTACGCGAAAAGGAGGAAAATCTCGAAAGACAAATAACGGATACGAGATTATTCCTCCTTTTTTAGTTGCTTTAAAAGAATATATGAATAAACCAACACTCATTGTACTGACAGGTCCTACAGGTATAGGTAAAACAGATTTAAGTCTATCTATTGCCGAAGCATATCATACCTCTATTATTTCAGCTGATTCACGACAGCTTTATGCCGACCTGAAAATAGGGACGGCAGCCCCTACCCCCGACCAGTTAGCACGTGTTCCACATTATTTTGTAGGAACTCTGCAACTGACAGATTACTATAGTGCGGCACAATACGAAAGTGAAGTACTGAAAAAGCTTAATGAATTATTCCAAGAAAAAAGCGTAGTAGTACTTACAGGAGGATCAATGATGTATGTCGATGCCGTATGCAAAGGTATTGACGACATTCCTACCGTAGACAATGATACACGTCAGTTAATGCTGGAACGTTACGAACAGGAGGGATTGGAACGTTTATGTGCAGAGTTAAAGCTTCTTGATCCTGAATATTACAATATTGTTGACTTGAAGAATCCCAAACGCGTAATACATGCACTTGAAATATGCTATATGACAGGAAAAACATATACATCTTTCCGTACACGTACATGTAAGGAGCGTCCTTTCAACATATTAAAAATCGGATTAAAACGCGACAGGGAAGAACTATACGATCGTATTAACCGTCGAGTAGACATGATGATGGAAGAAGGATTACTGGAAGAAGCACGAAAAGTATATCCGTACCGCAACCTGAATTCACTGAATACCGTAGGATATAAAGAATTATTTAAATATTTCGACGGAGAGTGGGAGTTACCTTTCGCTATCGAAAAAATAAAACAGAACTCACGCATCTATTCACGTAAACAGGTAACATGGTTTAAGCGTGATACAGAAATAGCCTGGTTTCATCCTGACTCAACACAGGAAATCATGCAATACATTGAACAACATCTGGCATAAAGCAAACATTTATTCCTGGTGAACTGCACATTTAAAATAGAAAAATAGTCCCGATTCGGTACAATTCTTTCAAATCCATCTCCGACCGAATCGGGACTAGTAACATAAAATAATACATGTTGTCTGATAATACTTTTCAAATCATCAATAACTTATTGATAAACATAAAATTAAACAACAACTTTAATAAGGGAGCTTATCCATAAAAATAATACTTAGAATCAGCTTATTCAATATGTTTATCGAAAACAAATAACAATAATACCATTAAATTACACCCGTTCGAGACACAGAGCTAGTGTTTCACTGAGTGTATCCGAGGTAAGTTTGCCTTAGAAGTAATGATGGAAAGTTAATAGACAATTTTGCATTTCATATCAAAAAAAGCATGTGAAACAAAGCCCGAAAGACTTTTATTTCACTATTGCTTTTTATATTTAATCTATC
>ENA-OQET01001021-OQET01001021.1-human-gut-metagenome-genome-assembly--contig:-NODE-1021-length-13412-cov-3.657358_pt1 | contig 13412 bp, 18 predicted proteins | sample MGYA00242800_ERZ504645 | MGnify/ENA primary metagenome ERZ504645 (study PRJEB26092, sample SAMD00036308) | human gut metagenome | host: Homo sapiens | study: EMG produced TPA metagenomics assembly of... | reverse complement strand
TTTATTTGGATTAAGAATAATTTTTTTGTACATATAAAAGAGGATATGATATTTTAAATTTAATGCAAAAAAGATTGTAGGACAGTATCTACAATCTTTTTTGTTCTATAATGAGAACAAAGCTCCTAATATTTGTATTTGTGTTCTGGTATCAGAACACAAGATGCTATTTGATGTTTTTTGTTCTATAATGAGAACATGAAATAATATGACATTTATCAATTGTATTTATATACAAAGATGATAAAATGAAGTCACAAGGGGGATTTGTATGGAAAAAGAATTGAATTGGGCAGTCATAGGAACAGGTGTGATTGCTAATGAAATGGCACAAGCTTTACAAAGGATGGATAAAACACTTTATGGAGTTGCTAATAGAACACAGGCAAAAGCTATTGATTTTGCAAAGAAGTATGGTGTTAAAAAAGTCTATGATGAAATTGATGAAGTGTTTGATGATGAAAATGTTGATATTATTTATTTGGCAACATCACATAATACGCATTATCAATTTATGAAAAAGGCGTTAGAACATGGAAAGCATTTATTTGTAGAAAAATCAATTACGTTAAATAGTCGTGAATTAGATGAAATGATAGCACTTGCTAAAGAGAAAAATTTAATTCTTGCAGAAGCCATGACCATTTGGCATATGCCAATCTATAAAGAATTATGGAAAATCGTGCAAAGCGGTGAACTTGGTAAAATGCAAATTATGACTGTGAACTTTGGAAGTTTTAAAGAATATGATATGAATAATCGTTTCTTTAATATGAATCTTGCTGGTGGGGCTCTATTAGATATTGGGGTCTATGCACTTTCTGCAGTACGTAGCTTTATGTCTAAACAGCCAAATGAAATTGTAAGTCAAGTGAGGTTTGCACCTACAGGCTCTGATGAACAAGCAACGATTTTACTTAAAAATGAAGATCAACAAATGGCAACGATTGCTTTATCAATGCATTCAAAACAACCTAAAAGAATTATGATTTCTTTAGAAAAAGGGTATATTGAAGTTTATGAATTTCCTCGTGGACAAAAAGCAACGATTGTGGATGCTGTAACAGGAAAACAAACAGTTATTGAAAAAGGAAATACTGAAAAGGCACTTTATTATGAAATGTGTGATATGGAAGAAGCTGTTAGAAATCAAGATGATTCACATTTAAATTTAGAGTATACAAAGGATGTCATGGATATTATGAGTCAACTTCGTAAAGAATGGAAAATGCAATATCCAGGAGAAAAATGGTAAGGACAAATTTTTTGTCCTTTTCTTTATGCAGTGATAAAATAAAGTAAATAAAGGAGGATCATTATGGATAAAGTATTAAAATTTTTAAAAGACGCAGAAACTTATTATTTAGCAACAGTAGAAGGTGATCAACCAAGAGTAAGACCCTTTGGAACAGCACATGTTTTTGAAGGAAAGCTTTATATTCAAACTGGAAAAGTCAAAGATGTTTCGAAACAACTTCATCAAAATCCTAAATCAGAAATTTGTGCTTTTAAAAATGGAGAATGGTTACGAGTAAGTGGAAAATTAATCGAAGATGATCGTAATGAAGCAAGACAATCTATGTTAGATGCTTATCCAAGTTTACAAAAGATGTATAAAGCAGATGATGGAAATACGGAAGTTTTCTATTTTGAAAATGCTACAGCTATTTTCTCATCATTTACTCACGAACCACAAATTATTAATTTTTAATCATAAGTTACCTATTAAAAAAAGCTGTAATTTTTATATAAATGGACAAATAAGATAAATTGTCAATATATGGATAGATAAAGAGGATTATGCATTGTTGTTGATATTTCATTTAATATAATAGAATTAGATAAAAGAAAGGATGAAATACCGATGTTAAAGAATGAAAAAGGACAAGCAGTTGCACCAAAAACAGTCACAATGACAAAAAAAGATTTTGAAGATCAAGGGAACACCCGTGTTTATTGGTTAGGTGGCGGAGGAGCCATGATCAATGATCATGGAACAGTGATTATGATTGATCCCCTTTTAGAAGGCTTTGATATGCCCTTATTGATTGATATGCCAATTGATGTAAAAGATGTACCTCATGTGGATGCTATTTTAGTATCTCATGTAGATAATGATCATTATTCAAGACCAACGTGTAGAGATTTAAAAGATGTTTGTAAAGAATATCATACTTCTTATTATGTTGCTTCTTTAATGAAAGAAGAATGTGGTTTGGATGGAATTGGACATGATATTGGAGATCATATTCAAATTAATGATATTGATGTTGAACTTACACCTGCTGATCATGCTTGGCAAAACCAAGTCGCAAAATATAATTATCGTATATGGGAAGATCGTGAATATTGTGGTTTCTATGTAAAAACACCAACAAAAAAGATTTGGTATGTAGGAGATTCTAAATTGCTGAATTGTCAATTACATATGGACCCACCAGATGTAATGTTCTTTGACTTTGCGGATAATCCTGTGCACATTGGTTTAGAAAATGCTTATAAACTGGCCAATACTTATCCAAATACAAAACTTGATTTAATTCATTGGGGAAGTGTTGATGCACCTGAAGCAAGTGCTTTTAATGGAAATCCACAAGATATTTTAGACAATGTCGTTAATCCTGAGAGAGTTGTTATTTTAGCACCTGGTGAAGAATATGTTGTTGATTAAGAAGTAGAAATCATGAGATACAGTGAAGTTAAAGATTTTAATTATGATGATTGTTTTAAACTTTGATGTTTAATTGCGAACAACATGATAAACATAAAGAACCTTTTGCGATTAGAATTTATATAGATGATTTTGTTATCTTTCAATATATCATGCAAAGATGCAGGAAATGTTTCTCGTGGTAGAACCCTTCTTTGTACAAAGTAAAGTGAGTGTTGTTTTAGGTATCAAGATAAGTTATGGTTATAAAGATTTATGTTTTAGCTTTAAAATCATCACTTCATCAACAAATACCACTTGCTTGGAAAAAGGAACAATTCTTTTTACCAGCAACAACTGTTCTTATCAAATGTGCAAGAGAATACTTTAAGAGATGATAGAAATATCATCTATTTTAATACCTAAAAGGTATCATTATTGATAAATTATAAGTATTAGATATTTATAATAAAGCGAATTATAATGAAGTTGTAAAGAAAGAATGATACTTATGACAATTGAAGAAGCAAGTAAAAAAATATAATATTCCAATTCATATCCTTAAAGAATATGAAATTTGGGGATTGTGTCAAGAAGTTAAAAAAGTAATGGGATCTTGGCAATATGATGAAACAGACTTTGAAAGATTAAGCTTGATTATGATGTTATATGGTTTAGATTTTACAGTTGAAGAAATAAAAAAATATATGAAACTTTCTTTGGAAAAAAATGAAAGAGAATGTTTAAAGCTTTTAAATAAAAAAAGAAAAGGAATCTTAGATGAAGTTCATCTAAAAGAAAAACAATTATCCAGAATTGATTATTTAAGATATGAGATGGATCGGGGAAATAAGGAATGAAAAAGATTTGTGCATTGATGTAACCTTTACTTTTAGTTTTTACCTGTAGTGCTTGTAGTAGTAAAAAAGCAACCGCTAAAAAGAAAACAAAACACAAACAGATTTAAAAGAAGCCAATTCAAAATCATTATTTATTTATTTCTCTTGGTTTGGAAGTACTCAAAATATTGTCAAGGAAATACAAAAAGCAAACCAATTCAGACATCTTTGAAATCATCCCAGAAGTAACTTATAGTGATGACTATGATATGGTTGTTGATGATGTGAAAAAGGAACAACAAGAAAAAGCAAGACCAAAGATTAAAAATAAAATTGAAAATATTGATGAATACGAAACCATTTACGTAGGATATCCAAACTGGTGGGGAGAGATGCCTATGATTCTTTATACATTCTTTGATGATTATAATTTATCTAACAGAACGATTGCACCATTTTGTACAAGTGGTGAAAGTAGATTGTTAGATACTGAAAAAAACAATTCAAGTAGTGGTACAGTGGTAAAAGGATTGCACGTTTCAAAGTCAGCATTAAAAGAGGATTCAAACGATGTAAAAGAATGGGTAAATGAAATTAAATAAAAGGAGAGAAGAAGGATGAATTTATATGCAACAGATAAAGAATATAAAGAAAGATTTGATTATTTTTTAGAAGAAGTTAAAAATGATGAAGGAAATAAATTAGATGAACCTACTCGTTATTTAGCTATCTTATCCGTTTTAATGGGAAACCAAGGAATTTGTGCTTATGAAGAAGTTCTTGAAAAAGCTTTAGATGTTTTATCACCTATACAAGTTAAAAAAATGGTTTATCAAGCAACTGACTATTTAGGATATGGAAGAATGCTCGAATTTTTAAAAGTTACAAATGAAGTATTTAATAAAAAAGGAATCGAACTTCCATTACAGTCACAAACAACAACGACAATTGAAAATAGATTAGAAAAAGGAATCCAAGCACAAGTAGATATCTTTGGTGAACATATGAATGAAGCTTGGAAAAAAGCAACAGTCAATAAATGGTTAGCTTCTAACTGCTTTGGTGATTACTATACAAGAACAGGTCTAGATTTAAAACAAAGAGAAATGATTACTTTCTGTTTCTTATATGGACAAGGTGATTGTGTTCCTCAAGTTATGGCCCATATTCAAGGAAACTTAAATTTAGGAAATGATAAAGCTTTCCTTACAAATGTTGTTTTACAATGTGTTCCATATATGGGATATCCTCGTAGCTTAAATGCACTTGCTTGTATTAATAAAGTAGAAGACTAAATATTGAATATTTGTGGTATTGCAAAGCAATACCACTTTTCATATATAGAGGGGTGGGAAAACGATGGAAACTATTGTATTACAAGGAAGTTTACCAGTAAATGATCAATGAATATCCTCTGAAAACTTTATCAAGTGAGCAAATGAAAAGAGGTATGAAGTAAGAAGCTTTAAGGTTTCGAAAATGAATATTAAACCTTGTCTTGGCTGGGTTGCCAAATCATTATTACGTAATGATTTCTTTATGGACAAATATAGGATTTTATAACAAAAAATGGGTTTAGCTGAACCCTTATTCAATTTCTATCCAATATCTTTGAATTGTTTTACTATCTTTAACAATTTCATTTTCTAAAATGGCACCATTGTTTTTAATTGATTTTGCAGAACCAATATTATCTTTATCACAAACAAGTAATACTTTATCAATATTTAACTTTTGACATTCTTTTAAAGCTAAACCGATGATTTTAGTTGCATAACCTTTTCTTCTTTCACTGGGTCTTACCCCATCTCCAATATGTCCACCATAATTTAATAAATAATCATTAAGTTCATGACGAATGTTGACGGCTCCAACCATTTTGTTTCTTTCTACATCTAAGGCGAAAAATGTTGAATCTTCTACCAAATCAGGTTTTGGATTTTTTAAATCAAGATTATTAATATAATAATCAAAATTATGATAATCATTTTTAAAAATAGAAGCTGGAGAAGTATTAGCTTCAGAATGATTATTATTATAATCAATCCACTCCTTCAACATATCAACAATTAAATCTTGATATTCATTTGATGCTTTTACTAATTTAATAGACATAATATAATCTCCTTTTATTGAAATATTTCTATTATTATAACATTTGTAGAACATAATAAAACCCTTTATTAAGTTGTACTTAATAGAGGGAAAGTGCGTATTATCTATTTTATTAAATATTTTAATAAATCTTTAATTGTGACAATGCCATAAAAACATTGGTTTTTTAAAACAATAATATCTTCATAAAAATGTGAATGTTCATTTTCAAGAAAAAGTTGACAAACATTTTTAATAGGAAGATGTGATGGAACAATCAAAGAATCTTTAAAAAGATTAGGTTCAACAATATCTAAATCACAAAGTATATTTTCTCTTTTTAAATAACCTAAATAATGTCCTTCATCATTGATAACATAAATTCTTTGAGTGGTATTATTTTCTTCAAAAATTTGATAAGCATTATTTATATTTTGATAGGTTTTTAATGTACAAGGGAAATGACAAAGAGAATCTATTGTAGGAATATCTAATGTTTTCTTATATTTGTTGTATAATTTTTTGATAGTTTCTTTGATATCTGGTAAAAGATCATCAAAATTATCAACAGGTTTCTTTAAATAATAACCTTGACCATATTCAATACCTAATTGAATTAAACATTCAAGTTCTTCCTTTGTTTCAATACCTTCAACAATTAATTTATAATGCATAACTTTACAATAGTTGACCATGACTTCTACCATTGTACGCTTATCTTTATTTAAATGAATATCTTGAATAAGTTCTTTATCTAATTTGATATATTCAGGTTGTGTATGATTGATTCTATTTAAATTAGAATAACCTGAACCAACATCATCAATAGCAATTTCAAAACCTTGACTACGATAATGTCTAACGACTTGTTTAAATAAATGCTTATCTTCAATAAAAGTTGTTTCAGATAATTCAAAAACAATACTATTAGAATCTAAATGATATTTCTTTAAATATTCTTTTGTAAACCCCTGAACAAAATCTGAATCTAATAAAATATTAGCATCTACATTAATAAATAACTTCTTACCTAAAGGCATTTGTTGACTTGCTTTAATAGCACATTTACGACATAGTTGATCTAATTTCCATGATTGTTCAAGTGTATTGGCAATCTTGAATAATTCTTCAATATTAAGAGTACATGATTCTAAAGTGATACGGCTTAAGGCTTCAAAAGATACTATTTCTCCTGTTTTTAAGGAAACAATAGGTTGAAAAAACTTTTATTTTCTTTTCATTAATTATTTTAAAAAATTCATTGATTTTCTTTTCGTTTAATTTCATTTATCTATCCTCTATTCTTTTTAAAATATATAGAAAGAAGAATGATATTTCTATCAATAAAAACTAAGGAAATTGTAAAAAATAGGTAAAAAGATTTTGTTATAATAAAACAAAGGAGAAAGCATATGAAAGAAATAGAATATAAAGTACTAGGTGTAGATGATTTAGAATTATTAGTAAAGATAAGAATAAAAGATTTAAAAATGTTTTCTAATCTAAAAAATAACAAATTCTACAATAGAAAACATTAGAGATTTTTTATAAAGAAAAAATGTTAAAAGATGAATGTCATACATTGGTGGGCTATCATTTAAATCAAATTATTTCAACAGCTACAATTTACTATTATGATATCCTTCCAAGTAATGAAAATTCCAAAGGAAAAGTTGGACAAATAACGAATGTTTGGGTAGATGAAAATTATCGACATTTAGGGATTGGTAGATATATGGTAGAATATCTTATTGAAAATTATCAAAAAGATGTTGGAATGATTTGTTTGAATAGTTCAAAAGAGGGAATAAACATGTATTTACATCTTGGATTTAAAAAGAAAGATAATTATTTGATTTATAAGAATGGGTAGTGTTGAATAATATTGTTTACAATAACTATTTTTCTTGATAAAATTGGACGAGAAGTAAGTATACCGTTGCCAATATGCGGAATAAAAATGGTTGTAAGTAGTAGTCCTTCACTATTGAGTGAGGGTTTTTATTTTATAAAAAAAGGAACATTAATTTTGTTCCTTTAAACTTTCTTTATAGCTTCTTCCAATAGGAAGATGTGTTTGTTCTTTTAAAATAACTTCTTGATTTTTAATTTCTTGAATAAATCTTTTGTTAATAATGTATGATTTATGAATTTGAATAAAATCAAGAGATTGTATTTCTTTAATAAATTGACTTAATGTTTTTCTTTCAATCATTTCTCCATTAATAGAATGAATAATAATTTGATGTCTAAGTGATTCGATATAATAGATTTGTGATAATCTTATTTTTGAAGTAATTCCATTTCTTTGATAAAGATAATATTGAAAGTTTTTTTGAATTTGTTTTTGAATAAAATCATGATAATGAATAAATTGCTTTTCTAATTCATTATTAATGAAATAAAGATGTGTTTGCATTTGTAAACAAATGCTTACAAGATCAAAATCTTTAGGTCCAATAATATAAATAAGTGTACTATCTAATTTCTTAAGATGATTTAAAATATTTAAATCATTCTTTTTTTCTATTTCTACAAAATAAATATCTTGAATTGTTTGATGTGTATAATTCGTAAGTTTATATTCTATTTGTAAATCATTAAAGAATTGTTGAATAAGTGGTTCTATTTGTTTGTAATGTTTTGAAATAAGAGAAATTCTAATCATGTTTTTTCTCCTTTTCAATAGCTACAATATATTGATCAAGATTTTTATTTGAACATATGATATCTAATAAATGATAAGAATCAACAAAACGTACACCATTTTTTTTCATGAGTTCAATGCCTTTACTAAAAGTTTCTTTATCAGAACTTACTAAATTTTCAATAATATATTGAGAACCATCCAACATATTAAATTTAAACACAATTTTATTTCCAGAACCATTTACTAAATATTTTGATGGATAAAAAGAATAACGATAATAAGAGATTTGTACAAAATCAATTTGTGAAAGTTTTAAATTGATTTGATATCTAGGATATTTATTTTTAAAAAGAAAAGAATAAAGATACTTTGCTTTATCTAAATTTTTATCAAAATAAATGTATCTTAAATATTTTTGATCAACTTCCCACATAGTATTAGCGAAAACTATTCCTGGTAATACTAAACTATAAATTATTAATAATATAATAATAAGAACACCAAAAAACATTATTCTTTCATAAAAATGTTTATACATGATAAAGAAAACACCTAACCACCAAACAACAAAAAGTAAAATAACAAAGTTTAATAAGATGATTTTTCTTTTCTTTATTTTTCCAACAGTAACTTTCATAACTTCCTCCTGTACGCGTATTATAACATAGTTTTTTTATTTGGATTTTGTTGTTGGGGACAGGTTGATGGTTGTTGGTGCCTCTTTGCTATTTATTTAAAAGAATAGGATTAAAGTATAGATAAGGAGGAAAAGAAGATGAAGAAAAAGGTAATAATGATCGGTGTTGTTTTAATTGTGTGTTTAGGAACTATTTTTTATAATATGCAAAAGAGGGATCCTTATAAAAGTTATAATCATTTAAAAATAAGTGAAGTTTTAAAAGTAAAGGAATTTAATCGATATTGGGTTTATTTTTATTCAATGGATAATCAAGAAAGTATGGATTCTAAAAATGGGATAGCTCGTCTTAATAAAGCAGTAAGTAATGTTTATTTTGTGAAAATAAAGGATAAAGAAGTAGTTATTGAAAATCAAAAAGTTAAATCAGCTACATTACTTTATATAAAGGATCATCAAATAACAAAAGAATACAAAGGATTAAAACAATTAAAAGATCATAGTGATGAAATATTACAAATGAGTTGGTAGAAAAAAGTTTAAAGCTTTTTTCTACTTTTTTAGTATAATGATAAAAAAGAGGAAAAAGATGATGAAAGAAATAAAATTAATGGATATTAAAGGTGTAAAAGTAGGACAATATGAAAATCAAGAAGCAGCTACAGGATGTAGTGTTGTTATTGTAGAAAATGGAGCGACAGCTGGAGTAGATGTTCGTGGTGGAGGTCCTGCTACAAGAGAAACAGATTTATTGAATCCAATCAATATGGTGCAACAAATTCATGCTGTTATGTTAAGTGGTGGGAGTGCTTTTGGTTTAGATGCAGCTAGTGGTGTCATGCAATATCTTGAAGAACATGGTGTTGGTTTTGATATGTCTGTAGCAAGAGTACCAATTGTGTGTGGTGCTTCATTATTTGATTTATCGGTGGGAAATTCTCATGTAAGGCCAGATAAAGAAATGGGGTATAAGGCTTGTCAAGATAGTGAAAATGATTTGATTAAAGAAGGAAATTATGGCGCTGGTTGTGGTGCTAGTGTTGGTAAACTTTTAGGATTTGAACATGCCATGAAAGGTGGTATTGGAACATATGGTGTACAAGTTGGAAATGTTCAAGTAGCAGGGATCGTTGCTGTCAATGCTTGTGGAAATGTCATTGATTATAAAACGCAAGAAATATTGGCAGGTGTAAATATTGATAAAAAATGTGTTTCGGCTAGTCAAATTATTTTAGATCAAATGGATCAACTTAGAAAATTACCGGATGGTAATACAACCATTGGATGTATTGTAACGAATGTCAAACTGACTAAAGCACAATGTACAAAGATTGCTGGAATTAGTCATAATGGCTACGCTAAAAGTATTGATCCAGTTCATACAATGAGTGATGGGGATACAATTTTTGTATTAAGTACAAATGAAGTTGATGGAATGGTTGATGCTGTTGGTATTTTAGCTGTTGAAGTCATTTCTAAATGTATTCAAAGAGCGATTAAAAAAGCTAAGAGTGGATATGGTTTATTAGCTTATCAAGATTTGAAAAAATAATCGAAAAAGCATATAATTTTCTCGTTCGTATATTTTGATATTAAAAGAGATCTATAAGACTCTTATTAAGACATTTGAAATAGCGAATACCATAAAAACGTTGCATCTTTTATGAGCGACAGTAGGAGGATTATATGAAGTCGAAAAAGACACAGTACATGACTTCAATGGCTTTATTTTTAGCGATTGAAATCATTCTTGTTGTGACACCACTTGGATATATTCCAATTGGACCATTAAATGCCACAACAATGCACATTCCTGTCATTATTGCAGGAATCGTATTAGGAAAAAAAGCAGGAGCTGAGTTGGGTTTTGTTTTTGGATTAACAAGTTTAATCAAGGCAACGATTCAACCAGGCATTACATCCTTTTGTTTTTCCCCATTTGTGACAATAGGCACAATGTCAGGAAATTACAAAAGTCTTTTAATTGCTTTTGTTCCTAGAATTTTACTTGGCTATTTAGCTGGACTCGTTTTTGGAATCATGAAAAAGAATAATCGTGAAAACTTAGGTGTTGTTGTAGGTGCTTTAACAGGAGCTATTACAAACACAGTGCTTGTTTTATCAGGAATATACATATTCTTTGGTGAAGCATACGCGAGTGCGGTAGGAGTGCAATACTCTACTTTAGTAACGGTATTATTAGGAGTTGTTTCTACAAATGGTATTTTAGAAGCTATTCTAGGGGCAATTGTTTCACTAGCTATCTACAAAGCATTAAAACCAATCTTAAAATCATAGCAGGTCGATTGACCTGCTTTTTAAAGGAAATCTTTATGAAATACATATTTGTTAGACATGGAAAGACACATTTTAATGAAATACAGCTCAAACAAGGATGGTGTGATTCACCTCTTACAAAGCAAGGAATAAAAGAAATAGAAAATATGGCAGAACAGTTAAAGAATTATAAAATAGACGCTGCTTATACTTCTCCAATATTACGAGCAAAAAATACATCACAAATAATTTTAAAAAAATCATTCTGTTTTATTAAATGAAGATGGTCGTTTAAAAGAAGTGAATTTTGGTCTTTTAGAAGGATTACCCTGTTTATTTGTAGATAAACTTCAATTAGAATCTTCTAATTGGTTAGATGATTTACAAATGGATTATACTGGATATGAAGGTGAAAATGTTGAAGATGTAATTCAAAGACATTTTGAATTATTAAATGATATAGAAAAGAAATTTCAAAATGATGATACGATTTTAATGGTAGGTCATGGATGTTCTTTATATGCATTTATTAAAACATTATTAAAAAATCAAAAACTTGATTTTCCACAAAATGCCAGTGCAATTATAGTTAATAAAGTTAATAATGAATATCAATTAGAAACAGTATTGAATCCAAAATAAAAAATCTTGAAATAATCAATAATTTTATTGACATGAGTGGCATATGATGGTAATATCTACGTGCAATAAAAAGTAGTGGAAAGAAGAAGTGCCTACTTCTCGCCTGATTGATTTTGTCGATAGGCAAATGTCACTAAGATTTAATCTTAATGTCAATGGTGGGTACTCAGTGTGCTCACTTTTTATTTCAACTATAATAATTGGAGGTGGCTTTTATTAGCAGATTTGATAACAGAAAACCAAAACAACCTGATGATTTAGTAAACGAAAGAGTTCGTTTTAAGGAAGTATTGGTTATTGATCAAAACGGTGATCAATTAGGAGTAAAAAGTAGTAGAGAAGCGTTGGATATTGCTTATGATGCAAATTTAGACTTAGTTTGTGTTGCACCTAATGCAAAACCACCAGTTTGTCGTATTATGGACTTTGGTAAATATCGTTTTGAACAACAAAAGAAAGCAAGAGAAATGAAGAAAAACTCTAAAGTGGTAACTTTAAAGGAAACTCAATTATCAGTAACTATTGATACGCATGATAAAAATGTTAAATTAAAAAGAACATTGAAATGGTTAGAAGAAGGAAACAAAGTTAAAGTTGCAATCAGATTTAGAGGTAGACAACTTGCACACGTTGATTTGGGTAAAAAAGTTATTGATGACTTTGTTGAAGAATGTGCAGAAGTTGGTCAAATTGAAAAACCAGCAAAATTAGAAGGACGTACTTTAACAGCTATATTAGCACCAAAAAAGAAAAAATAATTAATGGAGGAAACAATTATGCCAAAAATTAAAACACATAGCGGATTAAAAAAACGTTTAAAAAGAACAGGTAGTGGAAAATTAAAACGTAGCCATGCTTACATTTCACACTTATCACACAATAAAACTCATAAACAAAAGAAACACTTAGCAAAAGCTACAGTAGTAAGTGCTTCAGATTACAAGAGAATTAAATCAAGATTACCTAAATAATTTTAGTTAAAAATAAATACAGGAGGAATACACAATGGCAAGAGTTAAAGGTGGATATACAACTAGACATAGAAGAAAAAAAGTTATTAAATTAGCCAAAGGATATTTTGGAGCTAAACATAAATTATATAAAACTGCTCATGAACAAGTAATGCACTCAATGGCATATGCTTATAGAGACAGAAGAAACTTAAAAAGAAATATGAGAAAATTATGGATTGCACGTATTAACGCTGCAGCTAGAATGAATGATATCTCATATTCTAAATTAATGCACGGTTTAAAATTAGCTAATGTTGAAATCAACAGAAAAATGTTATCTGAAATTGCTATCTGCGATCCAGAAGGTTTCACAGCTATCGTTGAAACAGCTAAAAAAGCTTTAAACGCTTAATAAATCATGGACCAACTGAGTTGGTCCTTTTTTTATTATCATATTCGTTGATATTCTTTTTAAATAAGTATATTCTTAAATCATACCAAATCCATAGGAATAAGGATAAGTAAATATGAGCAAAGTAAAAAACAGTTTTTTAGACCTAGTAGGGAATACACCACTAGTAAGAGTAAACAACTTAATCAAGAAAGATGAATTGAAAGCGGATGTTCTAGCAAAGCTAGAATACTTTAATCCCGCAGGATCAGTCAAAGA
>ENA-OQET01001019-OQET01001019.1-human-gut-metagenome-genome-assembly--contig:-NODE-1019-length-13424-cov-3.248251_pt1 | contig 13424 bp, 15 predicted proteins | sample MGYA00242800_ERZ504645 | MGnify/ENA primary metagenome ERZ504645 (study PRJEB26092, sample SAMD00036308) | human gut metagenome | host: Homo sapiens | study: EMG produced TPA metagenomics assembly of... | reverse complement strand
ACTTCTCCCACCCGTCAATGCGAGTGCCGTCGGTACCAGAAAGAAACCACTCATGAGTACTGCCAGAATCATCGAACGCACGAAACACAATCCGTCCCGCAAAAAGCTGCGAACTGTGACCCTGTTTCCTTCTCTTTGTTCAAAATAGCGGATGCAGTCCATAAAGAACCAATGACAGCATTCCGCCAATACTGAAATAAAAACTGGTCATGATCATCAGAAATACACTGATTGTAAAAAGGCCACTTTTTTCTTGCTCAAAATACCGGTCCACACCTATGAGTGCCAGACATAAGAACGGCATATAATCCACAAACATGATCTGCCCGCTGTACTGACCGATCATCGGTCCTGCCAGCAGGAACATCAGTGACAGGATAAAAGGCAGTGCCTGCATCCGTCTTTCTGCTTTTCAGCCAGTAATAAAACAGCAGTACCGAAGCAGTCAGACCTGTTATGCTGACCGCCATGATGTAATCCGACATTTTCACAAACGGAAGCAGATATGACGGCAGAATCAACGGACTATATAGTCCGTAATAAGCAAAATGATAAATATTCTGGCCGCCGCCCAGATTCGCCGCAAATTCGGGAAATAACTTTCCGGTTGCATAAAACTGCTGCCGGAAATAATCCGGCAGCACACTATGCTGACTGAGCCAGTCTACCTTTGCTCCAAAGATTCCATATCTGCCCACAAACATCCGGCAAAAAAAAGGAGTGTTAAGCCTGTAAGCAGCAGGTAAGGAATGTATCTCTTAACCTTGTCCATAACTCTTCCTCCGCAGATTTTGTGATAATGGCCATCATCATGATCCGCTGTTCTTCTTTACTGGAATCCTTTAACAAGTATACAGGCCGGTTCTTTACTTCCAGGTATGTCTTGGCAAGATACTGTCCCAGAATTCCGGTACACAGAAGCTGTACACCACCCACGCCAACAAGATACAAACCATCGATGGCCATCCGGCCACCGGATCTCCCCAGATTAATGTACGGACTACGATCGCAACAATCATCAGGAATGATAATCCGCAGAACAAAACTCCCATATACGCTGCAATCGACAGCGGAACTACAGAAAATCCCGTGATTCCCTCCAACGAGTAAATGAATAATTTCTTTACATTCCATTTTGTTTCTCCGGCAGATCTTTCGATATTCTCATATTCCAGCCATTTGGTGCGGAATCCTACCCACCCGAAGATTCCTTTGGAAAAGCGGTTATACTCACTCATTTCCAACACTGCATCTATCATCTTACGGTTCATCAGGCGGTAATCTCTGGCACCGCTTACAATCTCTGTCTTGGAAATCTTATTGATCACGTTGTAAAACTCTTTAGATAAGAATGAACGGATCTTTGGTTCACCCATTCTTGTTGAACGTCTGGTTGCCACGCTGTCATATGATTCTTCTTTTAAAATTCTGTACATATTAGGCAGCAGCGACGGCGGATCCTGCAGATCTACATCCATGATTGCTGCATAATCACCGCTTGCGTTTTGAAGTCCTGCATAGATCGCAGCTTCTTTTCCAAAGTTTCTGGAAAAGGATAGGTACTGACATCTTCCGTCCTTTCTGTGTAAGTCTTTCATAATCTCATATGTTCTATCGGATGACCCGTCATCTACAAATAGCAGTTCAAAACTGGTCTGTTTTTTCATACTGTCCATGACTTTTTTCATTTCTGCATAATAAATTGGCAATGCTTCTTCTTCATTGAAGCACGGGATGATAATACTGATCTTGTCCATAACAATAAGCCTCCTCATCTTTTTCTTGATGCTATTGTAGGCTTCGTTTCTTAAAGACATACGCAAATAATTCTTAAGATTTCTTAAAAACTTCTGTTATTTTTTAAAATATAAGTTCTATCTTCGTACCTTCACCCAGTTTACTGTCCACATGGATCTTCGCCCCATGAAGCATTGCTCCATGCTTTACGATAGACAGTCCAAGACCTGTTCCACCTGTTTCTTTAGAATGGCTTTTGTCTACACGATAAAAACGTTCAAAAATACGGTCCGTCTCATTCTCCGGGATTCCGATTCCGGTATCCGTAACGCAGACCTTCTTTCCCTGCAGGGTATTGCCTACCCAGACGGTTAATTTTCCACCTTCTTTGTTATACTTGATCGCATTTTCACAGATATTGTAAATCATCTCATCCAGGATCTGACGGATACCCACATACTCTACCGGTTCTCCCGTCACCTCTACATGCACTTTCCGCTTCGCTGCCTGTGGTGAAAGTCTGGTCAGAATCTCCCTCGTCAGCTTATAGAGATCTACTTCTTCTTTTTCCAGCTGCACATTGCCCTCATCCAGTTTTGATAACTTGATGATATCTTCTACCAACGTGATCAGACGCCTTGCTTCATTATAAATTCTTTCCGCAAAACCTTTCATATCTTCCGGCTTTACCAGTCCGCTTTTCATGATTTCTGCGTAACCTGAAATTGACGTAAGCGGTGTCTTCAGCTCGTGAGATACATTTGCCGAGAATTCTTTTCTCATATTGGCAACTGCATCTTTTTCTTTATTCTGCTTGTCAATACTCTGTAAAAGAGGTGTTAATTCTTCGTACACGTCATTCTCCAATGGATTCTCAAGATCCAGTCTGTTGATCGGGCGGATCAGTCTCGTTACCTGCCATTTTACAAGGATTCCCGCAAATGCCAGCATGATCAATGCGATCAGCCCCATCGCCGGGAATACCTTCATTGCTGTCCGGAATGCAGTATCTACCGTCTTTGATACTCGCAGGATATCTCCATTTTCCAATTTCACTGCATAATAGAACATCTCTTTATTCAATGTATTCGATTCACGGATATCCTGACCACTTCCGTTTTTCAGCGCAGCTTTTACTTCCGGCCGGTTCTTGTGATTCTGAAGGGTTACATCATCTTCTTTTGAGTCATATTTCACCTTACCATCCGGATCGATCAGGGTAATTCTTGTGTCCACATGCACGTTATCCATCGTCTTCAGATAAGACTCCCCGGAAGTGTCGAGTGCTACGTTAATATAGTCCGCTTCCTGTCTTACCTCTCCTTCCATGATATGGATCGTCTGGCGGTATACAACCAGCGTGGTGATCGCATAAGCTATGAGCATCGTCAGGGTAATGACAAGAATCATGCTGCTTTGGATCTTTTTTCTCATACTTTGTTTCATATTATTACCTGCTCATACGGTATCCGACTCCGCGGACCGTCTCAATCTGTTCGCCTGCATCTCCAAGCTTCTGTCTTAAAGTTCTGACATGCACATCCACGGTTCTCGTCTCCCCATCGAAATCATATCCCCAGATATCTTCCAAAAGCTGGTCTCTGGTAAGGACAATATTCGAATTCTTCATCAGGCGTTTCAATAATTCATACTCTTTCAGTGTCAGGTTCACCACTTCTCCGTGAACAGTCACTTCATGCTTCTTCGGATTCAGCCGGATCTCTCCGATCTCAAATGTATCCTCACTGGATATGCTTCCATTTGCACTGCGTCTTAATACAGCCTTGATACGTGAGATCAACTCCATCATGCCAAATGGTTTTGTAACATAATCATCCGCACCGGCATCCAGTCCTTTTACTTTATCATATTCTGCTCCTTTGGCTGTAACCATGATGACCGGAATCTCTCTCGTTTTCTTAGATGCTTTTAACTTTCTCAAAAGCTCCATTCCGTCTTCTCCCGGAAGCATAATATCAAGCAAAACAAGCTCTGGCGTCTCTAATGCCAGAGCTTCAAGGAATGAACTTCCATCTTCGAATCCGCGCGCCTGAAACCCTGTACTCTCCAGGGTATACACCACCAGTTCCCGTATGTTACTGTCATCTTCTACACAAAAAATTCATTCCTCTTTCTCCTTCTTTATACTACAGAAGCCTTGTGGATTCCTGTGATTGAGAATTCCCACCCACTCTGCGATATTCGTTGCATGATCTGCGATACGTTCCAGATATTTTCGCAACCATGATCAGGTCAATTGCCTCTACGCCCTGTGCTCCTTTATTTTCCGCAATAAAGTCGATCAGTGTTGTCTTCACTTCTTCAAAAGTTCATCCACAACATCATCATCTTGTATAACTTTTCTGGAAAGTTCAAGGTCTTTTTCCACATATGCATTGACGCTGTCACTGCACCATCTTTCCGGCTGCTTCGGACATTTTGATGATCTTTGGAATGTCCTGCGCTTCCGACTTCTCCTCTGTAATGATGATCTCTGCAATATCCGAAGCCTGATCGCCGATACGTTCCATATCTGTGATCATTTTCAGTGCCGCTGAAATCTGTCTTAAATCTCTTGCCACAGGCTGCTGCTGAAGAAGAAGTTTCAAACAGAGTCTTTCAATATCTGTCTCTGCCTGATCGATCTCTTCATCTGCCTCAATCACCTTCTGTGCCTGTTCCATACTTCCTTCTTTTAATGCTGTTGTTGCTTTTCCGATTGCAACTTCACATAACTCTCCCATACGTGTAAGCTGCTCATTAAGTAACTCCAGCTGCTGATCAAACCGATTACGCATATCCTAGCCAAACCTCCCTGTGATATAATCTTCCGTTCTCTTATCTGCCGGAATCGAAAATAATTTTTCTGTTTCATTATATTCAATGACTTCTCCCAACAGGAAGAATGCCGTATTATCTGACACACGTACCGCCTGCTGCATATTATGTGTTACCATAACGATAGTATAATCTTTTTTCAATTCCATCGCAAGGTCTTCTATCTTAGATGTCGAGATAGGATCCAGTGCCGATGTCGGTTCATCCATAAGGAGAACTTCCGGCTGCACCGCCAGTGCTCTTGCAATACAAAGTCTCTGCTGCTGGCCGCCTGACATTCCAAGTGCGCTGGTCTTTAATCTGTCCTTGCATTCATTCCAGATTGCCGCGTCTCTTAAGGATTTTTCTACCAGGTCATCCAGTTTTGCTTTCGAACGGATTCCGTGGGTTCTAGGTCCATATGCAACATTGTCATAAATGCTTATTGGAAATGGATTCGGTTTCTGGAACACCATTCCCACTCTTTTTCTAAGCAGATTCACATCAATATCATGGAAAATATCCTGTCCGTCCAGAAGAATCTGGCCATCGATCCTGCATCCTTCTATTAGATCATTCATCCGGTTGATGGATTTCAATAATGTAGACTTTCCACATCCGGATGGTCCGATGAATGCTGTGATCTTATTCGCTTCTATCTCAAGATTCACATTTTTCAGAGCATGGAAATCACCGTAATGAAGTTCCATGTTCTTGATACTTATTTTACTCATGTATGATTCCTTCCTGTTTTTTCTGATTTATCTCTGCACAGCTGCTATGCTTTTGTAATCCGTTTGGCAATCATGCCAGACAGGGTATTAATCACAACTACCAGCACCAACAGTACTACAGCCGTTGCATAAGCCTGATTCATATAAAGACCTTCACTTGACAGATTATACATATGCACTGCCAGAGTTCTTCCTGAACTCAATACATTCTCAGGCACCTTCGCAACAGTACCTGCTGTATAGATCAGTGCTGCTGTCTCTCCGACGATTCGTCCGATCGCCAGGATCACACCGGCAAGGATTCCAGGTATTGCTGATGGAAGCACGATCCGGAATACTGTACGCAATTTTCCTGCGCCAAGTCCGAAGCTTCCTTCCCTGTAAGAATCCGGTACGGATTTCAATGCTTCTTCTGTGCTTCTCATGATCAGCGGTAATACCATGATCGCAAGAGTAAACGCTCCTGCCAGAATCGAAAATCCCCATTTACAGGTATTTACAAAGAACAGCATACCAAACAGTCCATATACGATAGATGGAATTCCCTGAAGCGTCTCTGTTGTAAGTCTGATCACTTCTACAAATTTATTACCTCGTTTTGCATATTCCACAAGGAAGATTGCTGCAAAGATCCCAAATGGAACTGCAATCAGAAGCGATAACAGGGTCATGATCACTGTGTTGATCAATGCCGGCATCAGCGAGGCATTTTCCGATGTATAGTGGAGTGAGAAAATGGATGGTTTCAAATACGGAACACCATGTACCAGCACATATACGATCAGAAATATAAGTACTGTAAATGTCACAATTGCAGAAAGCATGACCAGAAGCATTACGATCAGTGATCCCGGAGTTCTGGTATACGCTTTTAACTTATCTTTCCATGTTACTTCATTACTACTCATAATTCTTCCCCCTCTTCAAAAGTGCTACACAGAAGTTCAGAAGAAGGATAAATACGAAGAGAACTACGCCGGTTGCGATCAGCGCTTCTCTGTGGAGTCCGGATGCATATCCCATCTCAATTACGATATTGGCTGTCAGTGTTCTGACTCCTCTGAAGATTCCTTCCGGCATTCTCGGCTGATTACCAGCCACCATGATAACAGCCATCGTTTCTCCGATCGCACGCCCGATTCCAAGCACAATGGCTGCCACTACTCCGGATTTGGCTGCCGGTAACACAACGGTAAAGATTGCTCTTTCGTGTGTTCCGCCAAGTGCTACCGCACCTTCATAGTACTGTGTCGGAACTGCCCTGAGTGCAGATTCCGTCAACCCGATGATCGTTGGCAGGATCATCATTCCCAAAAGAATGGATGCCGTGATCATACTGCTTCCGTTTCCACCCCGGTGAAGTGTTCTTCCGATTTCCCTTACCCATGGTACGAGAACTACAAGACCGAAAAATCCATAGACAACAGATGGGATTCCTGCCAGAAGTTCTGTTGCCATCTTCAGTGGTTTATAGATTGCTTTCGGACAGTAGAATGCCATGAATACCGCTGTCAGGATTCCGATCGGTACACCGATGATAATTGCACCAGCCGTTACATACAGACTTCCAATGATCATCGGAAAGATTCCGTATATGTCATTCTTTGGTTTCCATAATTCACCGGTCAGGAATTCCCCGAATCCGATTTTACTCATTGCAGGAATTCCATTTGCAAACAAGAAAATACAAATGAGTGCAACCGCCAGTACTGAAGCACAGGCGGCAACTGCAAACACTCCCTGCATGAATTTCTCTGTCCATGCTTTTGATTTCATATTATTTCACTACCTCATCCCATGTGGTTGCATCACCAGTGTAAATTGTCTTTACCTGATCACTGCTGAGTTCATCTGTTGTATTGTTTTTATTTACAATAACTGCAATACCGTCTGTAGCAATTACCTGGCTGTCCAGTTTATCTTTTTCTTCATCCTGTAATTCACGTGATGCCATTCCGATATCATAACTTCCGTCGATTGCTGATGTCATACCTGTTGTAGAATCTGTAGTCTGAAGCTCAATCTCTGCTCCTGTATTAACTTTCTTATATGCCTCGATCAGTTTTTCCATAACCGGTGATACGGAAGAGGATCCGCCGACAACAGCTTTCCCGGATGGCTTTGCTTCCCGCATAAGCTTCTGCTGAATCGTCTCCGATATATCCGTTGTCTGAAATCACCTGCTGTCCTTCTTTGCTCATGATATAATGCGATGAAGTCTTTTGCCTCATTTATTATCTGCACCTTTCTTTGTTGCAATGTTAAATGGTCTGCAGATTTTTATATTTTCCATCTTTGATGTTCTGCTCTGTAGCTTCTTCTCCGTCAATCTTTAAAGCTTTTACTGTATCATTTAATGATCCGAGTGATACATAACCGATTGCATAATCATCTCCGGCTACTGTTGTAAGCATTACAGATGTGCTGTTCGTGATCTGTGCATCATCTGTTGTCATATCAACTTTTTCGCCGTCTTTCTTTTCTTCAATCCCGAAAAGTTCAATGAATGCTCCTCTTGTTCCTGAACCATCTTCTCTTGAAACGATGGTGATATCATTTGAAGAATCCCAGTCGCTGCTCTTACTATCTGCTGAACTGCTGTCTGATGAGCCACTGTCTGATGAACTTCCACATCCAACTGCAAGTCCTGCTGTCATTGTTGCTACGGATAAAATTGCAATAAACTTTTTCAATTTCATAATCATACTCTCCTTAGATTCTTGATTTTTCATTCATGATTTATTTTGTCTTTGTCCTTCCTGACAATAGCTATCATAAATGGCGTATGTTAAATCCGAAATCTATTGATTGTTAAATGTATGTAAAGTGTATGCAGGAATTGTTTAGAAATGTAAAGTCAGATTTTTCGTATGTTGGAGAGCTATGAATGCTTTCAAATTGAATTTCTGGTTTTTTCATGCTATAATTCCTCTACAGGACTGTCCGGAAATCTTTTCCTGGATATGTTCTCATTACATATTATAAAACGGGAAATAAATAGAGCTTATATTATTAAAAAAGAAAGAGGATTATAATTCTATGTGGATTGCAGATCAATGGAAAGATTATGAAGTAATAGATTGCAGTAAAGGTGAAAAATTAGAGCGTTGGGGAAAATATACTCTGGTCCGTCCGGATCCTCAGGTAATTTGGGATACTCCGAAGACGGAACGCGGCTGGAAACATATGAACGGTCACTATCACCGCAGTAAGAAAGGCGGCGGAGAATGGGAATTCTTCAGCCTCCCGGAACAGTGGCAGATTCATTATAAAGAGCTTACATTTAACCTGAAGCCTTTTAGTTTTAAACATACCGGTCTTTTTCCGGAACAGGCAACAAACTGGGACTGGTTCTCTGAAAAGATCAGAAATGCCGGAAGACCGGTCAAAGTGCTGAACCTTTTTGCTTACACAGGTGGTGCTACTCTCGCAGCAGCGGCAGCCGGAGCAAGTGTGACACATGTAGATGCATCCAAAGGTATGGTTGCGTGGGCAAAAGAGAATGCAGCTTCTTCCGGACTATCTGACAGACCGATCCGCTGGCTGGTTGATGACTGTGTAAAATTCGTAGAACGTGAGATCCGCCGCGGCAATCACTATGATGCCATCATCATGGATCCTCCGTCATACGGACGTGGACCTAAAGGTGAAATTTGGAAGATCGAAGATGCAATTCATCCGCTGATCAAACTGTGTACACAGATTCTGTCGGATGACCCATTATTCTTCCTGGTCAACTCTTACACAACCGGACTGGCACCGGCTGTTCTGACTTATATGCTTGGAACGGAGCTTAAGAAATGGAACGGACATGTGGATTCACAGGAGATTGGACTTCCTGTTACACATTCCGGACTGGTGCTGCCTTGTGGGGCTTCCGGAAGATGGGAAGCGGTTTAATGCAATAGGAACTGACTTTCCTGGTCCCGAATAAAATAAAATATAGAAGCGCTTTCTGTGCCTAAAAGTTTCTAGCCATTATCTCATATACACAGAAAGCGCTTCTATATTTTTTTCAGTTCCGTTTTTGCTTGCTCCAATTGTTTCATTTTTTATCTAGCTTGAAAGCCGCCAGGGACAGGAAAAAATCCACTTTTCCCGTCCCCTATTACATCTGCCAACGAATCGCAGACCCGGTACGTAAGTTTCCGTATCTCCTCCGTCGGCTGTACAAGATCCGGCACCATGATCACCTTCATTCCTGCCTGATGTGCTGACAGGATTCCACCCGGAGCGTCTTCAAAAGCCATACAGTTTTCCGGCTGCATTCCCATACTTACACTTGCTTTCTGATATATCTCCGGATCCGGCTTGGCTTTCTTTACCATATCTCCGCAGATCACACTGTCAAAATATGCATCTATTCCGGTTCGGATCAGATTCCTCATGGCATACTCTCTGCTCGAAGATGTCGCTACCGCCATCTTATACCCCTGTGCTTTTCCGTATGCCAGCAGTTCTTTTGCACCGCTTTTCAAAGGAAGACCTTCTTTATCCACGATTTTCCAGAAGTTATCCCGTGTCAGTTCTCCAAACTCTTCGAACGGAAAATCTTCCCTGATATATTTCCGGAAATATTCATTCCGACCTGTGCGGTTCATTCCAAGTGTATGATAGATAACTTCCCCCATATGTTGGATTCCCAGTTCATTACCAGCGATCTCCCATGAACGCTGTACAATTCTTTCGGAATCAAACAGCAGACCATCCATGTCGAATATCAATGCTTTTATATCCATTTTAGAATTCAATGCCTCTTCCAAGTGCATCCTTCAGATAATCCGCAACTTCTTCTAATTTATGTATAGCTTCCATCTTCTCTTCAAACTCGTCCCCAACAGATTCTTTATTAATAAGTGCCTGCTGGATCTTCTTTACATCTTTGATTAAATTCTCTGTCATATCAAAAGCCCCCTTTTTATTATCTGGCAGGAAATTTACTTTCCGATATTCGATTTATCTAATGTATGATAATTATAGCATAATTTTTTTACTTTTCTCTGAAGTTTATGTTACATTTCAATTAATTTTTTATATATTGTCATTTTTTTTAAATTTGTTCATGCATCATTCTGATAAATTCTTCCATTACACGTGTTTTGTACTTGTGTGTTTTGTAGTAAAAGAAGACTTTTCTCTTCGCTTCTTCTCCATCTAATTTGTAATACACCAGGTTTTCAAATGTCGGGAGCTGGCTTACCAGGATATCACTGATGAATGTTGCTCCAAGCTGCGTAGACGAGGCCATATATGCTGTCGACTGCTGGTTGAATTCCAGCACGATATTGGGCTTAAATCCGACGTTTCGGCACAGCCTGTCTCCTCTGGTTCTGGTATCATTTCCCTGGGTCAGCATAATAAACGGAAGATCCGCAAATCTCCCTAACGGAACTGCCGGATATTTCCGGCTCAGATACTTTTTACTCTTGATATTCTCATAAGAAAGCTGATACTCTTTCAGCTCCTCATTCACAGAAAAATGTTTCGGAACCGCAAGTAATATATTTTCTTCGCAATATAATTCTTTATTATATAGAATACTGTCATAGTGATAATTATCAATGACAAAATCCAGCGCATTACTGCCCAGCATTTCTTCCAGCTCGGCTGTATTCCCCTCGATCAGCTGAATATGTACATCCGGGAATTTCTGATTGAACTTGGTGATCAGAGACGGTACCACATATGCGGCGAACAGCGTACTTGCTCCTACAGCAAGATTTCCTGTCTTCAGACCCGCCAGGTCATTGATGTAATTCTCCACCCGCTGTTCGATCTGGGTAATCTCCTCCGCTGCCTCGATATATACTTTTCCAACCTCTGTAAGCTGGAGCGGTGTTGTACTTCTGTCAAATAACGGTTCCCCGATAATCTCTTCAATCTTTTTGATCCTTGCACTCAAAGACGGCTGACTGATGTACAGATTCTGTGCCGCTTTGGTAAAACTTCTTTCTTTATATACTTCATAAACATATTTTTTCCATGTAAACATACACTAAACCCCTCATATTTTGCTATCACCTGCATCCCCTTTGCCAACGACAGCCATAGTCAAACTCTTATAATTATTATAACACTATAGATATTGGATTATCTATCCCCACGGGCGTATCATTATATCGACGAAACAATTATTCCAATATGAATTTGGGGTTTTATTGGAATAAAGATAAAATATAAGATACAAAGCGGGGAATAAAATTATGAAACCAATATTACGCGCCGAGCGCATGAAACCAGTACACTCTGATATCCGTGGTCCATTATTCGTAGAAGCCATGAAACGCCAGAAACAGGGCATCGATGTATTAAAATTAAATACCGGAAATCCTGCAACCTTTGGCTTTGGCCTGCCTGACAGCATCAAGAATGCACTGATGGAACACATGCAAGATGGTGTCGGCTACTGTGACTTCAAAGGAATGCCACAAGCAAGACAGGCAATCTGTGACTATGAGACCAGTAAAGGAATTACAGGAATCACGCCGGATGACGTATTTATCGGTAACGGTGTCAGTGAAGTTGTATCTTTCGCTTTAACACCTTTATTAAATGATGGAGATGAAGTCTTGGTTCCTTCTCCTAGTTACTCCCTCTGGGGCAATTCCGTATATCTCGAAGACGGTAAACCGGTCTTTTACACCTGTGACGAGAAGGCCAACTGGTATCCAGACATTCAGGATATCCGTTCCAAAATCACAGAGAAGACAAAAGCAATCGTCATCATCAATCCGAACAACCCGACCGGTGTACTCTATCCAAAGGAACTCCTTCTTGAGATCATCCAGATTGCAAGAGAATCCGGACTTCTGATCTTTGCAGATGAAATCTATGACCGTCTCGTTATGGATGGTAAGCAGCATATCTCTCTTGCTTCACTGACAGAGGATGTTCCGGTCATTACATTAAATGGTCTGTCCAAATCACACTGTCTGTGTGGATACCGTTGCGGATGGATGGTCATCAGCGGTCCAAGAGAACTGACCGAAGATTACAGACAGGGAATCATTCAGTTAACTTCTCTCCGCCTGTGTGCCAATACCATGGCTCAGATTGTCATCCCTGCTGCTCTTGATGATATGGAGACTCCTGCTTCTATGATCCGCCCAGGCGGCAGAATCTATGAACAGCGTGAAGCAACTGTTCGTGAACTCGAGAAGATCAATGGCCTGTCATTTGTAAAAAATGACGCTGCATTCTATGTCTTCCCGAAACTGGACGTGAAGAAATTTAACATCACAAATGACAAACAGTTTGCTCATGATCTGCTGGATGCCACCAATATCCTGCTCGTTCCGGGCAGTGGATTCGACTGGAAAGATCCGGATCATTTCCGTATCGTCATGCTTCCGCAGGCAGATGTCTTAAGTGATGCGATCCGCCGATGGGAACATTCCTTGACGGATATAAACAGAAATAATATGAACATCAGCCATCCTTAAATAGTACATAGATAAAAATACATTCCGGTAAAATCCAATTTCTCTTTTTCGTCGATGTTTCAGTTATCCGGGAATGTATTTTTATCTGTTCTTCACTGTATTCCATGCTCCGACTACTTCATTTACGGTACTGACGGTCACAAATGCATGTTCATCTGTTTCGTGGATGAAAGATAATAATTTTCCATATTCATTCTTTTCTAATATCGTCACAACTTCTATATGCTCTGCATGATCCAGGCCTCCATATGCCGGATAAATCGTCGCACCTCTGCGTAATTCCCTTACGATATAATCTGAATTTTTTCATGCTCCTTTGAAAGAATGGATACTTTCTTACGCACATGGAATCCATCACAGAACCGGTCTAATACCTGACCGTAGATCAACGTACCAACAAGACTTATTACCATTGTCTCCCGATCATATACAAAGATCGCCGTCAGCGATATAAGCACACCTATGATCGTAATACTCTGTCCTATTTTGAACCCAAGATATTTATTGATCAACTTCGCAACAATATCAATTCCCCCGCTGGATGCATTCATGTTAAATAAGACGGCCTGTCCGGCGCCAACCACGATCATAAAGCATACCAGATCGATCACGATATTCCCAGACAAGGATTCCACATGCGGAGTCAGTATCTCAAAAATCCTCAGATACATCGGAAGCATAAGTGATGCAAGAA
>ENA-OQET01001015-OQET01001015.1-human-gut-metagenome-genome-assembly--contig:-NODE-1015-length-13438-cov-5.137480_pt1 | contig 13438 bp, 15 predicted proteins | sample MGYA00242800_ERZ504645 | MGnify/ENA primary metagenome ERZ504645 (study PRJEB26092, sample SAMD00036308) | human gut metagenome | host: Homo sapiens | study: EMG produced TPA metagenomics assembly of... | reverse complement strand
AAAGGTCGGTGCCGAAATATGGACAGTAAAGTCCGACAAAGCACCGCATTCAAAAGGAACAAAAATGCAAGGCAACTGTACTTACATAACTTTCTCTCCGAAAAGCCTATATGTGTTCATGGTGATAATTACTAATTTCTTGACATCTTAGTGTACAATAATAAATTAGTCACACAAACTTTGTCAATAGTGGAAAAAAAATAAAATATTGTTGTTGAAATAAATTGGATATTGGATTATAATAATAATTAATAATGCAAAAAATGAATGGATATGTAAAACGGAGGTAGTTCTATGGAAGAAAAGGATGAAATTATTATTTCATTGTCAGATGTATGGAATATTATTAAGAAAAATGCAGCTTTTATTATCGTAGTTACGCTTATTTGTGCTATCGGAAGCTTTTTTGTAACAAGATATTTTATTCCAAAGTCATACACATCTTCAATTCAGTTATATGTTGATACGTCAAATGATGATGAAAATAAAAACAATCTCAATATACTTTCTGAGCAAACCTATGCACAGAATCTTGTTGCTACATATATTAAAATGTTGAACACAAATACTTTTTACACAGAGCTTTCTGAGCATATAAACAACAAATATACCGCTAAACAGCTTAGCGAAATGGTTTCTTTCAGCAGTGACGAAAAGACGGAGATATTTGACGCTAAGGTTACTACTCCTTCTCCAAATGATTCAAAGCTTATAGCTGATGCGGTTGGAAAGGTTGCACCTGAGGCTATTTCAAGACTTAAATCCAAAGCAACGCTAAAGATAGTTGATTATGCTCAGTTGCCTACTGCTCCCTCATCTCCGAATGAAATAAAGAATGTAATAATTGCAATGATAGCAGGACTTGTTATATCTGTCGGAATTTCATTGCTCAGAGCGTTCCTTGATAAAAAGATGAGATACAACGAGGAAATGACTATGATTGGAGATATTCCGATTCTTGCAGCTATTCCAAAATTTGACGCAGTAAATAAATCTAACAAAAAAAGAGATAAGAGGGAGTCAGTATGAAAAAATATCCAAAAAGAGGCTCTTTTCAAGATGTAAAACTCAATGCAGAAGCTGTCGGCTTTCAGATTAAAGAGTCTTATAAAAAAGCAAGAACAAATATTGCTTATTCAATTGTAAAAAAAGGCTGTAAAATGGTGTCTGTTACAAGCTCTTCAAAATCCGAAGGAAAGACTATTACTGCAGTTAATATAGCTATTGCACTTGCACAGCAGGTTGATACCAGGGTACTGATTATTGATTGTGATTTGAGAAGACCTCGAATTCAATCGGTGCTTGAAATACCTGTTGACAAGGGAATTACAAATTACCTCAATTTTGAATGTGAGGCATCTGATATAGTTTACACTTCTAAATTGGACAATCTTGACGCTATCTGTTGCGGTACTATTCCTCCGAACCCATCGGAGCTTTTATCAAGTGACAATATGAAAGAGTTAATCAAAGAGCTTTCAAAACAATATGATTATATTATATTTGATACTCCGCCAATTGGCGTAGTAATTGACGCTTTACCTATAATAAAGCAAACTGACGGTGTTGTTGTTATAGTCAGAGATAATGTTACCGACATCAGGGATTACAAAAAAACAATTGATATTCTCAAACGCTCCGAAGCTAATATTATCGGCGTTATATTTAATGATGTTGAACCTGTCGGTAAACGCAAATACGGCGGAGGATACAAATACGGTTACTACGGCGAATACGGCTATTAATTTTTTTGCTAGAGGGGTGTAGTTTTGGCGAAAAGAATGTATGCAAATGAAAGAAAAAACAATATTTTCGAAAAAAAGGTTATGCCTGAAAATAATATTTATTATGCAACCTTAAAAACAAGACACGGTTACCGGTGGCTAAGAAGATTTCAGGATATTTTATTCTCTCTGATAGCTATTATTATTCTTTCTCCCGTTATGCTGATTACAGTTATTTCTATCATTATTGATGATCCCAAAGGAGGTCCTGTTTTTTCGCAGATAAGAGTGGGAAAAAACGGTAAAGAGTTTAAAATGTATAAATTTCGCTCAATGGTTGTTGATGCGGAAGACAGGCTTAAGGAATTGCTGGAAGAAAATGAAATGGATGGACCTGTTTTTAAAATTGCCGATGATCCGAGAATTACAAGAGTCGGAAAATTTATAAGAAAAACAAGTATTGATGAGCTTCCACAGCTTTTTAATATTCTAAGAGGAGATATGAGCATTGTGGGGCCTCGTCCAGCTTTGCCCAGAGAGGTTGAGCAATATTCTGCTTATCAAGCCCAGCGATTGTTTATTACACCTGGTCTTACGTGTTATTGGCAAATTCAGCCAAACAGAAATGACATTTCTTTTGATGAATGGGTCGAGATGGATATACAGTATATCCGTGAACGCAGTTTTCTTGTGGATTGGAAAATCATATTTAAAACAATTATCGTAGTTCTTACTAAACAAGGAAGATGATTTGGGAGGCACATATGAAAGGCATAATTTTAGCAGGCGGACCGGGTACCCGACTTTATCCGCCATATGCCAGGTAAGCCGATGAAGTGGACAAAGTGATATTACCGATTTTTATGATTGCCGGGGTAATTGGATACGACAGCATAAGAAAACACTTAGCCGCGTGAACGGTAAGAGAAATTAGAGAGAAAGACCATCCATATGGATGTGTACATAGAAAATTAGAGGATATGCCCGATGAGGGTCGGAGGAATTAGAGATGATTATTACACAGACACCGTTTCGTATGTCTTTTTTTGGCGGCGGAACAGATATGGAAAGCTTTTTTAGAGAAAATGGTGGCTCTGTTTTGTCTACCACATTTGATAAGTATTGTTATGTGAATGTAAGACACCTGCCTCGTTTTTTTGTTTACTCTACTGAGTTGTCTTACTCAAAGACGGAGCGCGTGACAAATATTGATGCTATTCAGCACCCGGCAATCCGTAATGCAATGAAAATGTTGGACATGCATGAAATACGACTTACCTATGAAGCAGATCTTCCTGCACGTTCTGGGTTAGGAACATCAAGTTCTTTTGCAGTAGGAATGCTGAATGCCTTTTATGCGCTAAAAGGAAAATATGCTGATAAGAAAAAATTGGCAGATGAAGCAATTTATCTGGAGCGAAATTTGTGTCAGGAAGCAGGTGGTTGGCAGGATCAGATTGCAGCATCATTTGGTGGGTTTAATCGTATCAACTTTAATGCGGATGGATATGAAGTCCTACCTGTGATCATTTCATCTGAGAGAAAGAAGCAGCTAAATCAAAATTTAATGATGTTTTTTACTGGTTTTACTCGTTTTTCTTCTGAGATTCAGAAAGCGAATGCAGCAGGTAATGTTGATAAAACAGCACAGTTAAGAGAAATGCTGTCATTGGTTGATGATGCAGAGAAAGTTTTAACGGATAAGGAAAAGAATCTTGATGATTTTGGTAGACTGTTGGATCACACATGGAAACTTAAGCGTCAGACGGGATCTGCTGTTTCTACAAATAGCATTGATGAACTTTACGCAAAAGGTATTGCTGCCGGCGCGTTGGGCGGAAAACTTCTCGGCGCTGGTGGTGGTGGGTTCCTTGTATTTTATGTACAGCCAGAACATCAAGATGCAGTTCGTTTGGCGATGCGTGACCTACTCTATATTCCGTTCAAATTTGAAGATGGTGGAACACGTGTAATCCATTATACACCGGAAGACTATACACCGAAGGATTAAAAACATGAAAGTAGTTATTATGGCCGGAGGACGAGGTACTCGAATATCCGAATTGTTTCCAGATATTCCAAAACCTTTGATTCCAATCGAGGGGGTTCCAGTTCTAGAACGCGAACTTGTTTCGTTGAGGAATCAGGGCTTTAAAGATTTTATCATGACAGTATCCTATATGGGAGACAAGATCATGAACTATTTTGGGGATGGCTCTAAACTTGGGGTGTCAATTCTGTACTACAATGAAGTTACACCGCTCGGAAATGCAGGTGCTCTTTTAAAACTACGAGAGCAGCTTGGAGATGAACCATTTCTTCTTTTGAACGCAGATGCTGTTTTTGATGTTGATTTTAACCGCATGGTTAGGTTCCATCAGAAACATGGTGGATTAGTGACGCTGTTCACTCATCCTAATAACCATCCTTACGATAGCGGTCTCATCATAGCGGAAAAGAATATGTCGGTTCAATCTTGGCTGGCAAAAGAAGATGTACGTCCGATATATTATAAAAATAGAGTCAATGCGGGTTTGCATGTGATTGATCCTAAAATCCTTGATATGGTGTCAATTGATGCAGACAAAATTGGCACTGTGGACGAGACAACAGGGAAGACTGTAAAAGTTGATTTGGATCGTCAGCTCCTGAAGCCGTTGGCGGGATCTGGCAAGATGTTTTGCTATGATTCTCCTGAATATGTAAAAGATATGGGGACGCCTGCTCGTTTCCATCAGGTAGAAGAAGATTTCAAAGCTGGCAGAGTATCGGCTAAGAATCTTTCTAACAAGCAGAAAGCCATATTCCTTGACCGAGACGGTACTATCAATAAATATGTTGGATTTCTTAGAAATATTGACAACTTTGAATTAATTGATGGTGTATCAGAGGCGATTAAAAAGATTAATGCATCTGGTTACCTTGCAATTGTAGTTACAAATCAACCTGTAATTGCTAGGGGAGAGGTGACATTCCAAGAACTGGAAGAAATTCATAACAAGATGGAAACCAATCATATTGTAACGTTTCGCATAATGACCAGCCAAGTCAGTGCCTACACTTGGATCTCTTAAACCTGCCACCAAAATCAAGACGCCAAATGTAACAATCAGATATATTTTCTGCGTCTATTTGAACTGTTTGCTCGATACAATTTACCGTATAAGTATATAAATACAGCTAATACAAAATATATTGCCATCTTTACTCTCCTCTTTAACCTTTCCACACCAGCTCTTTCAGTTTCTTTTTCAGCCCGATCGGAATTGACGCCTTTAAAGTCAGCATCACTCTTTTACTTCCTAATGTTTTATTGAATTTTTCATCAACTGCATCATACCCATCCGTATGATACAGTTTCAGAATTTCTTCTCGATCTTCATTATAATGAGATGGCTCTCTCAACTGGCCGTTATTGGCAGCAATTCGTGCATAATCAGATGGAACCAATTCCAATGAAGCTGTCTCTTTTACCAGCTCCATACCTTTCTCTGTATTGACCAATATGCTAGAAATTCCATCATAAATTCGGTCTCTCCACTTCTTTTCATGAAAAAGTTCTGGGTGCACATGCTCAATGCCCCAGTAATCTCCGATGGTAATATCGCTATACCGCATTTCACACGCGTACTTACAACTGTAACAATTTTCTCGATCTAGTTTGCCCTGTAAAAAATATTCATAAAATGACGATAGCCTACAGTGGATGTTTTTATTTTTACTCTTAGCACAATAGCTAATATAATAATCTTTCCAGCCTTTTTTCTTATTCCTGAATTCAAAAGCCTCTACGCTATCTGAAAGCGTATGGATGTAATCATTCAAGAGCTTCTGACTTGGAACGCCATGGCAAATGATGTCAACCGTATAAAGATTATCGTATTCCTTTTTCAAGTAACCATTTAAAGCATCTACTTGGCACGGCGTACCGGAAAAAAGTACTTTTTGGCCAGACTCAAGATCCTTTTTAATATATGGCAAAACATCAAAAATATAGCTCTGCACATATTTGGAGCCCTGAACTTTTGGAAGTTCCTCAATCATATCAATTCTTATGTGCCTCAGAGTATAGTTTCCATCTTTCATCTCATAGGCTGCGCCGTAAACTACGCCGCCATTCTGAAGCATTTCTGTCGCAAATGCGCTGAATGCACCTCCAGAGGATGATTTCATTAACTGATCATGATTTGTATTTGTTGCCACATACCCCACAATTGGTTTAAATGCCTCATGAGTCTTTTGATAATTACATACCGTTTTACATAAACCGCATTGCACACACTTGTCTTTATCAATCTGGGGATAAATAAATCCGTTTTGATCTTCAGTCATTTTTATCGCGTTTTTCGGGCATATACTATAACACGCACCGCATCCGCAGCAATTTTTCTTTTCATGAAAAAGCTCTATGTTGTTCATCCGGTTCACTTCTCCCCCCCCTATCTGCTCCTCAATCAAAAATTCTTCTGAATAAACGATGTTGCTTTCGCTCTTTCGCGTTCAAGCACATTATTGACCTTTGTGAAGTCAATCGGCTCGTATTTCTTCTTGTCATTCATTACACGATGTTCTGTTCCTGTAAGTTCCAGCACGCTCTGCAATCTGGAATTATATTTACCCGGATAAAAAATGAAAAATTCTTTGTTGAAATTTAAAGAGAAGGCTGTGCAATGAAATGAATCTGTAATCACATAATCTGCATAGTTGATCAACGACAAAAATTGATTCACTGTCGGTGTGTAGATCATTTTTCCCTGTTCTTTTAAGTGGTTCAGATAATAGCTCATTCTAACAATCTTACAGCCCGTTTTTTTAGAAAGTTCTTTAGCGAACTGTTCCATCTCTGAATTTGGATTTAAACGGTAAATGATAATGTATTTTTCCCGAATTATTCGTGGGGCAATCATGTCACTCCACTCCTCTTTATTCAGCACAAGCGTTGGATCAAGGATATGTTCAACATTTGTATATCCAAGCTCTTCCAAAAGTTCTTTAGCTCTTTTTTCACGCACCGAAATTGCGCTGTACTTGTGTACATAATCAGTCATTTCGGCACGTTCATTTTCCTTAATTGAGTTCATACCAATGCTGACCGCATAACCAACTCGCTTTTTCTCATCTGGAGCAAATTCCAAATAGTACGCAGGAAGTACACCTCCATTGTATTCGCTATTCCAAGTCTGATCGCTTCCTGTGCAATACACATCGGCTACCGGTGGATTTTTTTTCAAATCATCATAATCCTTATATTTTCTCGTCAAAGATACATTCTGTGACAAAAATTCCACGCAGACTTTATTCCGCTTTATATTTTCAATTTTTTTCAACGCGACATATGCTGCTGACTTCACGACATTTTTCCCAAAGTGTTTGCTCTCAAGGCCATCTTTGAGCATCGCTCTTTCTTCTGCATTTTCCCTGATATAGTCAATAATATGAACCTTATGCCCCATTAACTCCAACTTTTTTTGTGTTGCGTATGTCTGGAGCACAGAACCGTAATTTCTAATATAATGTAGTGTTATTACTGCAACGTTCGACATGTTTTCTCCTTATTATCCAACTAATTTTTTCTTCATAACCTTCATGTACAGCGCTGGACTGACTATAAATAGCAGTATCTGAATTTTCTTCACTGCATGGATTTCTGACATCATAATCTTCCATATATTATTCTTTAAATCATTTTTCACTAACTTCACAGCCTCTAAATCCAGTTTTCCTGCACGCACCATTGCATTGGCAATAGAAAGATCACCGTTTACACATTTATATCCCATAGCCAGTTTCTTCACAGAGGCACAGTTCTGCGCAACTTCATCCATAATAGAGGTAATGTTGCTGTTCTGTTCCAAATACCATGCGATACTGTGATCAGCATGAAATGTTGCCGCGCCCTCACGTTGCGCATAATACGCATAGAGCGCATACGGTACATAAACGACTGTTTTGCTTTTAAATAAAGCGCGCATCAGAAATTCCAAATCTTCTGCCATTCTTTTATTAGTATCAAAACATAGGTTCTGGATTAGTTCCTTCTTAAACAGTTTATTCCATACCATTACCTGAACCGGACAGCTAAAATCTGCTATGATCTCAAATGCTTTTTTATTGTCAAATTTTAGTACCTCGAAATCATCTCCCGATGATCTGTGTACAAGCTCATCAGTCACACCATCAGTAATTACGAATTGACACATAGCCATCTCTGCATCAGCCAAGACTGCTTGCCGATACATATCTTCAAACATTGTAGCCGCAACATAATCATCACTATCTACAAATCCTACGAATTCGCCTGACGCTACTTCAAGTCCACTATTCCTTGCTGCTGATACCCCGGCATTCTTTTTGTGAATTACAATTACTCGCTTATCCTTGGCGGCATACTCATCGCAGATTCTTCCACAATTGTCAGGAGAGCCGTCATCCACGAGTATAACCTCGATTTCTTTAAGTGTCTGTCCTAGTACAGAGTCCAGACATCTGGTGAGGAATTTCTCCACTTTATATACAGGGATAATAATAGAAACTTTAGGTTTCATTGTATCCCCCAGTAATTCTTCATTATGTTTAATAACAGATCCTGTTGGGACATCCTTATAAATTAAGCAGTTTGCACCGATCACACAATTATCGCCTATATGCACTCCTGCAAGGATTGTTACATTGCTAGCTATCCAGCAGTTATTTCCTATAGAAACTTCCTTGCTTGTAAATCCCTGTGAATGAATCGGAATTCCAGCATCCTTCTCACTGTACTTATGGTTATGATCATAAATCTTAACACCCTCGCCAAAAATGCAATCATTTCCAATCTTAATTTCTTTTATCGACGTTGCTGAAAAATAATTATTCACAAAACAATTATCGCCAAATTCAATACAACCTGTAGATTCAATATACAGGTTAAAATTTCCTCTGAATTTAAAATGCTGTCCATATACAAATCTATCTCTATATACAAAACGATAATATGCAGTTACCGCTATCCGTCTGACATTTATTAAAACTCTATGAACCAAAAACATGGCCCTTACTCCTCACTAAGCATTCGTTCATAGCATTCCATCAGTTTTTTAACATGATGTTCCGAAGAATACTTTTCTCTATTAAAATATTTTTCAATGTTAGATTGTAACTTGATTACAAGTTCATCATTTTCCATACGACAGATAGATTCACAAAGTGCCTCCACATTTTTCCCTGAGTAAACCAGTCCGTTATATTCCTGTTCAATGTAGTCTCTACCTGCTGAACAATCTGATACAATACATGGAAGGCAATAGCCCCCCCATTACCTCTGGAATAGTCAACGGAGCACCTTCATACCATACCGATGGAAAAACCAGCGCACGCGCCTGAAGGATGTACTCCCTCATTTCTGTTTGCTGTTTCCAGCCAACGAATTCGATCATTGGATATTTCTTTTTCAAATCTTCTAATCTGTCACCAGAACCAATTACTACGCCACTCACTCCGGCCTTTGTAATTCCCTCACAAAAGAAATCAATCCCTTTTTCATATGACAAACGACCGATATATAAATACTTTTTATTATCGCTGGCAGGAACTATTGCTTGCAATCTAACATTGATTGGATTCGTAATCATCATTTTTTTATAGTGAAATGGAATTCTTTTTTCGGAAACATTTTTATTGAATTTTGAGATAAATGCAATATATAATTCTGTTCCATTCACCAATCTAAGCATGCCAATCTGACGGATAATTCTATACAATTTATATATGTAGCTTCTCTTGTCGCAGTTGCATAATACACAATCAATACTCATTGCTTTTCTTTCGCATATCTCTTTCTTTTGAAAGTCATAGCAACAACCATTTGGACATTGCAAAAAGTAATCGTGCATTGTCACAATAACCTTAAACCCCATCCTCTTAATCGGAACAAAGATTGAAGAACTCAGCACTTTTGACCAACCATGCATATGTATAACCGTATCATTCGGATCATACTCTTTTAGAAGTTTCTCTATCTCCTGCTGTGCGGAATGATTGTAAATTCCTCTGACGATTCCACGTAGCCTATTGCTATCTTTTATAGCCTCTTCCTGATTCAGACATATAACATGTACATTGCTATTTTTCAGTTCATTACATACTGGACCTTTTCCTGTAAACATGACAACATTGCTGCCCGTTTCTGCAAGTGAAACAGCACTTGTAATAGCTACCCTCTCAGCACCACCAGTTATATTTGCAAAATCACAAACAACAATAATATTTTTAATCTTCATGTCTACACTCTTCCCACCTGATTATTCCATCAACAATTCTTCAAATTTTTTCTTGCAACGTTCCAAGTAAAATTACATTTAATAAAGTCACTTCCGTTTTTGCCAATTAATAATCTCTTCCCATTATCGGTCAGCAAAGTCGCAACACTGTCTGCAAATCTTATATTCTCATCCTCGACCATCCAATCTTTACCATTCACGGCATTTATATTCTCTGCACCGATATTGGTCGTTACAACAGGAAGTCCCATCGCCATCGCTTCAAGATTTTTCGTCTTTATTCCACTTCCAAAAGTCATTGGACAAACAAAAACTTTACACTGTTCCAAGTAGTCTCGAACATCTTCCACACGTCCAGTAAAATGGACATGTTCCGATTCAAGTTTACGCAATTCCTCCGATGCTCCGCCACCAATAACCATAAAAACAGCATTTGGAACCTTTTTCAAAACAATTGGAAGGATTTCCGAAATAAAATGGTGCGCTGCATTTTCATTATGAGCTACACTCATTGCTCCTAAAAATCCAACAATATTCTTTGTTGCCTTTGATTCACGATAAGAGAAAAAATCCACATCAACACCTATTGGAACAGCAACCGCCTTGTTTTGTTTTAATTCCTGATTAAATTCACGAACTTCTTTTTCTGCAACAAATATCGTTTTTTCACAAATCTCTCCGATTTCTTTTTCATATTTATCCAACAAAGCAATCTCATTCTTCATCACTGCCAATTTCAATGGTTTGGCCAGCATTATTGCTCGTAAAACTTTCGGCACAGTATAAAGAAATGCCCCGTATGGATTTATTCCATCAATGTCATTATCAAGCTGTCTTTTGTAGCGCAATGAAATTCTATCATCCAGATCTGCAATTCTAAAAGAGTCTATATCTCTTATGTATTCCGTACTGCGTACCATATCTCCGATTACAAACTGTGGCCGCTCCTTTTTAACAAGATCATCTACCATTTTTTTTGCTTCAGTACTCCAGTATAATGCTACCTGCATTGTTTTTTTTTCGCAAGATGATAGAGTCTTTTACAATCTCGAAAATTCGATTTTTTGCTGATGCCCTTGGGAGGATAATCAGTTTATCGATAAACTTAGGTTTCTGCGCAGGGTCATCGCCTTTCTCTAAAAAAAGCTGCTACCACCAAACGATAGCCCAATTCTTCTGATAGAATTCTGCAATAATGATATAATGACGTTTTTCTGCCAGAAGACGCCGGAAAAGGAAGTCTTGGCATTACAAACAATATCGTTTTGTCTTTACTCATCACTAGTTTCTCCAAAAAATTCATTTTCCAACATCAAGCATAGACAATGGTACACAGGAAGATGTAATTCCTGAATCATATAAGTCTCAGTTTGCGGAACCTTGATACACACATCGCTCATCTGTGCTAGCTTACTGTCCTTTGCGCCGGTCAGGCCAATCACCTTCATTCCTTTGGCATGAGCAGTAGTCGCTGCATACAAAACATTTTTACTGTTTCCACTTGTTGAAATGCCAAGAAATACATCATCCGCTTTACCGTAACCATTGACTTGCTGTGCAAAACAAAGTAACGGCTCACAGTCATTCATATATGCCGTAGATAATGCCGAATGACCATCTAACGCGATGGTCGGAAGTGCTCCCTGTAGTTTTTCTGCCAGTACAATTCCAAGTTCTTCATTCTCCTCAACAAGTCTATCGGCAAAATCCGAGCATAACTTCCGGGAGAGTTTAAATCCCTTCATCAATTCACCAACAATATGCTCCGCATCCGCAGCTGATCCACCATTACCAGCAATCAGTAACTTTCCACCGCAACTATAGCAGTCTCTAAGAACTTTATATGCCTTCAAAATATCATCTTTTGCCACTAAAAGTTCAGGATATCTTTTTACAAGTATCTCAATCTCATTCATTCTATTTCTCCTTAATTATTCTGGAAGGATTGCCGACAACAACGACGTTTGGAGGAACATCATGTGTCACTACAGCGTTAGCACCAATAACCGCATTGTCACCGATTGTCACATTGCCTAATACACATGCACCGGCTCCTATCATCACATGATTTCCAATTACAGGTGCACCACCCTCATTAATTCCTCCTGACCACTTGCTACCTAATGTTACATGTTGAAAAATAGTACATTTTTCGCCAATTATGCATTTAGGATGCACAACACAACCAAGTCCTCTATGGTAAAAATAGGTTCCTGCACCTATTGAAGCTTTAGCACTGATTGAATTTGCAAAGAGTATATGCTCAAGGACATCTATGATTCTGCCTATTTTTTCCGCAATACCCCCCCGATTAATGAGAGTGTGTGCCCACTTCCACAATATGTTCATTTCTTTCCTCACTTCATGCCAGAATCCGCGAATTCAAATAGCGATTTAGCCGTAACCGTCTGGCCGTAGTTTTCCTTACCATTGCTTAAAAGAACAGTCTTACATCCTGCATTGATTCCAGCTTTAACATCATTCTCACCATCGCCAATCATCCATGACTGCGATAGGTCAATATTGAAATCTTCTGCCGCTTTCAACAGCATTCCTGGCTTCGGTTTACGACAGTTACAATCAATTTTAAGCTCTGGTCGTTCGCCTTCGTATCCCCTATGCGGATGATGCGGGCAATAATAAATCGCATCAAGATATGTTCCATCTTTCCCAAGATTGGTTCTTATAGTTGGTCACAGATTCCTACATTTTCAGCTACGATTGGCTACGAAATCGGATATTGCTATTTTACTAGATTCTTACATTTTTTTTCAAGCGATGTACAATTTTTTGTTTTTGCTACTTCTTTTCTAATGTGTGCTTGCATTTCGGATATTTTATTCTACAAGGAGTCAACAGATGTTGTACTAAGTGCAGAGCTCATGCTATTCAACTGTTTTTATTATCGATTTATGACAATGATGAGACAGGGGTTAGCGATTTCTATTATATTGGTTGCTTATACACTGTTGAATGGCAGTGAAAGAAAGCTAAAAGATTATATAAAATTTGCACTGTTGATTTTGTTGGCATCAACCTTTCACAGTTCAGCCATTTTGTGTATGTTGATGATTTTATTTGATCGTTTGAAGTTTACAAAAAGCAAATAATCTTTGGCGTTGGAGCAATGGTAGCTTTTTATTTGTTTTATATGAATTTCTATACTGTTGCACTTAATTTCTTTGGAACTGGAAACAATTATGAGCGATATTTAACGAGTGCTACAGAGGGTGTTGGTAATATCAATATGCAAACGATTTACAACTTCTTACTAGCATTTGTACCATTTTTACTTGGATATTATGTTTTGGTATGGGAAAAGAAAAAGAAAGCATCTTTTTAAAGATGATAAGAATATGTACTGTTTGAAAAAAACTGAGAGCTTTTTACTATTACATGGATTTTGATTAGCGTCGACATTTAACTTTGCTGGTTTTTCGCATGAATATTCTG
>ENA-OQET01001013-OQET01001013.1-human-gut-metagenome-genome-assembly--contig:-NODE-1013-length-13447-cov-3.553829_pt1 | contig 13447 bp, 19 predicted proteins | sample MGYA00242800_ERZ504645 | MGnify/ENA primary metagenome ERZ504645 (study PRJEB26092, sample SAMD00036308) | human gut metagenome | host: Homo sapiens | study: EMG produced TPA metagenomics assembly of... | reverse complement strand
TGTGATCAAAAAGGAAAAACTTTTATTAATATTAAATCATAGACTAACCAATATCCGTCATGATCATTTACATCATATAACATCAGAGATCGTAAAACGAGAACCAAGTTTTATCTGTATCGAAGATTTAAATGTAAAGGGAATGATGAAAAACAGACATTTATCCAAAGCAGTTCAACAACAGGGATTTTATGAATTTAGGCAGCAGATGGAATATAAATCTAAGTGGAACAATATTCAGGTGATCATTGCAGATCAATTTTTTCCAAGTTCTAAATTATGCAGTTGTTGTGGAAAGATCAAAAAAGATCTGAAGTTATCAGAACGTATTTACAAATGTGAATGTGGAAATGTAGTTGACAGAGATCTTCAGGCAGCTTTGAATCTTAAAAAATATGGAGAGGATGTTCTGAAACGATCTGTAGCATAATATATTCAAGTGATTACAGATATGTACTGATACGTTAGTCAGGAATTAACGCCTATGGAGAGTACAGGAACTTGTGAGTAGTACATGAATTGATTCGTTACAAAAGCATACTCGTTGAAGTAGGAATGAAACATAAAGGTTTATAACTTTTTATAAGTTTTCAGTAACGGAAGTTGTCATACATGTTTGCAGAAGAAAGACAAGAAAAGATTTTAGAAATGCTTAAAGTTAATAAGCGTGTAAGCAATACAGAATTGATCAAGAAATTTGGAGTCAGTGGAACAACAATACGAATTGATCTGACTGAATTAGAGCAAAAAGGTTTGCTTTCAAGAACACATGGAGGTGCGATCTTAAAAGAAGATCCAGTTTATGGAGAGGATTCGATATCATCAAGACGAGAAAAAAATAAAGAAGAGAAAGAATGTATTGCAAAGAAAGCACGAACTCAGATTGAAGATGGAGATACAATTCTTTTAGATAGTGGAACGACAGCATTAGATCTTGCAGAGTTATTGAAAGATATTCATAATCTTACAGTAATTACAAATGATCTGCAGATCGCATTAAAATTGCAAAAATATTCAGAAATTCATTTAATTTTATTAGGTGGAAGAGTTCGAACATCATTTGAGTGTACCGTTGGAGGTATGGGAATCAGAGCACTAGAAGAATTATCTGTTGATAAGGTGTTTATGACAACAAATGCCCTTTCTTTACAAAAGGGAGCAACAACTCCAAATCTTGACAATGCAGAAATCAAACGTGAAATGATGAAGATTGGGAATCAGAGATATTTACTCTGTGATAGCAGTAAGATTGGAACGAAAACAGTTTGTTCATTTGCCAAGATTGAAGAGTTTGATGTGATTATCACGGATGATAAAATATCAAAGGAATTAAAAGATAGTATCGAAAAATTACACATTGAAGTTATATAGGGATTCGTTCAATACCAAAGATAATTGGCTTATATCCCAGTCTTGCCCCAACGTGCGGCACAGGTTTCGCACATTGGGGCGATTTTTGATTTTTCGGATTTAATAAGAAATGTAGTGTTCTGGATCGTACCATCAGATAAGTTCATCTCTGTTTGATAAGTTATGTTCCATAGATTAATCCTGTTCTAATGGGAAGACGACAACTAACATCATCTTAAATGCTTCTACTGCATGAACAGAGTGTGGTTTCTTTGCAGGCATGACAAGAGATTCCCCTTGATTTACGATATATTCTTTGCCATCTACAATAAATTTTCCGCAGCCTTCAATGACAGTTACCATTGCATCTCCGATCGAGTCATGAGTAGAAATATCTTCTCCTTTGGAAAAAGCAAAGAGTGTAACACTGACAAAGTCATTTTGTGCTAAAGTCTTGCTTACAACTTGATCAGCATCTGCATTGACCTGGTCAGCAATTTTGAGTACTTTTTCGTGGACAATATTTTTGATATATGGATATGCATTCATTATAAAATCTCCTTTTTGTTTCGTATATTGTTAAGTTGATTTTAGTATATCCAAAAACTTGGAAAAAGCCTGTTATTTTTACAAAAAAATAAGAAAATGAGTAAAATCATATTACAAACATATCAAATTGATATAAGTGCTTTTCTTTCTTTTTGTATACAATTGTGATAGAATAGCGTTAGAAAAATTTTTGCCTTGGAGGAATTAAAAAATGGAAAACAGTGTCAAAAATTTAATTCAGTTTATTGATCACAGTCCAAGTTGTTTTCATGTGATTGAAAATGCAAAAAAAACAGTTCTTGGAACATGATTTTATACAGTTAGAAGAAAAAGAACATTGGAATTTAGAAGAAGGAAAAAGTTACTTTGTAGAACGAAATGGAAGTTCTATTTTAGCCTTTCATCTTCCTAAGAAGGATTTTCAAGGGTTTCACATCGTGGCAAGCCACAGTGATTCTCCAACATACCGTATCAAAGAACAGCCCGAGATGTCAGTTGAGAAACATTATACGAAATTAAATATTGAACGTTATGGTGGAATGATCCCAGAAACATGGTTTGATCGTCCATTATCTGTTGCGGGACGTATTATAATAGAAGAAAACGGACAGATCAAAGATCAGTTGGTCAATATTGACAGAGATCTTATGATCATTCCGAATCTTGCAATTCATATGTCAAGATCTTCAAATGAATCAAAACAGTTAAATCCACAAAAAGATCTCCTGCCATTATGTGGAGGAAATCTTACAAAAGATGGTTTTGAGGAAATGATCGCCAAAGAATCAGGCGTTGAGAAAGAAGATATCTTATCTTATGATCTGTTTTTATATAACCGAATGAGAGGAACAACACTAGGAATCAATGAAGAATTTGTTGCAGCACCTAAATTAGATGACCTTGAATGTGCATATTCATCCATCGAAGGAATGTTAAATGCAAAGCTTTCCAAAGATTATGTCACAGTATGTGCGGTCTTTGATAATGAAGAAGTCGGAAGCGGTACAAAACAGGGGGGCTGGATCAACATTTTTGCCCAGAGGTATTAAAAAGGATCAGTTATCTTTGTGGAAAAAATGAAGAAGAATATTATATGGCGGTTGCAGACAGCTTTATGTTGTCGGCAGATAATGCCCATGCAGTTCATCCGAACTATCAGGATAAGACAGACCCTACGAACCAGTCCGTATATCAATGAAGGAATTGTACTAAAAGTACAATGCATCACAAAAATATACAACCGATGCGAATTCAGCGGACACTCGTAAAATATCTGTGTAAAAAAGAAAAGATTAAGTGTCAGGTATTCTTTAACCGTTCGGATATGTTAGGCGGTTCGACACTTGGTAATATCCTGACTGGACAGGTGTCGATCAAGGCAGCAGATATCGGACTTCCACAGCTATCCATGCATTCAACATACGAAACTGCCGGATGCAAAGATTTAGATGATATGATCACACTGATGGGATCGTTTTTATGAGCTTGGAAAGGAAGTGCAGATTTAATGGAAGAAAACATTTGCAGATGTCAGAGAGATTTTTTTTTAACAGCAATTCTTGCAATCGTAGGAGGCTTTCTTGATTCCTACAGTTATTTAATGCGTGGACATGTATTTGCAAATGCACAGACAGGAAATATCGTATTGTTTGGTGTGAATCTTCAAAAGCGGGATTTTACACAGGCATTTTACTATTTTGTTCCAATTCTTGCATTTGCTGTGGGCGTAATCCTTGTTGAGGTCATAAAGTATTTTTATAAGGAAGAACATAAGATTCATTGGAGACAGAGAACTGTGGCACTTGAGTTTGTGCTGATAACGGTTGTTGGATTTATTCCGCTGGGACAATATGATGTTGTGGCGAATGTACTGATTTCTTTTGTATGTTCTATGCAGGTGGAGACATTTCGAAGGGTTCATGGGCATCCATTTGCCAGTACGATGTGTACTGGTAATTTAAGAAGTGGAACAGAAGCACTGTGCCAGTACTTTAAAACAGGAGATAAGACATTAAAACAAAAAAGTTTACGATATTATGGAATTATTACTTTTTTCATTATTGGAGCAGTGATCGGAGGATTTTTAACCGGTCGTGCAGGAGGAAGTTCTATCTTTATCTGTAGTATTTTGCTAGCGATCGCAACGATCTTGATGGCAAAAGAGTTCAGAATCTGATAAAAAGACTGATTTTACAAACATTTAACAATGTTTGCGAAATCAGTCTTTTTTCTTTTGTGTTACTCTTCAGGGAAAACTTCATTTACAAGTTGACAGTATTCCTCATACTCATGAAATTCTGAAAGATCAGCAAAACCTTCGATCATTCCACGATAATACCAACTCTGCATCTTCTTATCCTTCATATTGAATCTCTCCCATAACTCTTCGCCAAGGATGTTATAATCCCGATAAAGTGCACGGATGTTAGCAAGTTTGTCACCAAGGGCGATGATCTTAGCGTTGCGGGATGCACGGTTCTTTAAGAAATCAATCGTATGGCCTTTTCTCTCAACCCATGTCTTACTCTTATCTTCACTTTCCTGATAGACATAAGAAGCACGATATCACCGAATTCACGACGGATGTCCTCTATTGAGATTCCGTCACAATCTTCAACAACATCATGAAGGACAGCGGCACAAAGCATATCCTGATCGAGAGTCATAGCGGCAACGATGGCAGCAACTTCCATAGGGTGGATGATAAAAGGAAGATTGGTGCCTTTTCTTGTCTGACCGTTGTGGGCAATTTGTTGCGTAGATAACGGCTTTTTCAAACATTGGAAAACTCCTTTATTAAAATAAGTTAGTGTAAAATAATTGTTAAGATAATCATAAAGCACTTTTTTTTTGGTATTCAAGTAGGAAATCCAAGAAAATAGAGAAGAAAATGCTTTGTCACTTTAAAGTGTGTCAGTGTTGACTTTTTAAATACAGGAAGTTAAAATAAAAACTAAGTGTGATCAAAGAATGAGAAGATTTTGTGATCACCGCAAGAAAAAAGGAGAGTAAAACAATGACAGACAGCAATTTTACGATCGGATTTATCGGTTTAGGATTGATCGGTGGATCCATTGCGAAGGGAATAAGAAGAGTTTTTCCAAACTATACACTCATTGGAATGGATGAAAACCCGGATACGATCAAAAGTGCACTGGAGGATGGAATCATTGATTCAATTGCTACAGACTGCAAAACAGATTTTGCGGAATGCAACTATGTATTTTTGTGTGCACCGGTTCAATATAATGTAATGTATCTAAAAGATCTGAAAGGATCGATTAATGAAAATTGTATTTTAACAGATGTAGGAAGTGTAAAGGAAGAGATTCACTTAAAGATTGAAGAATTAGGAATGGAAGAATACTTTATCGGAGGACATCCGATGGTAGGATCAGAGAAGGCAGGTTTTTCTTTCAGTTCTGACAGATTAGTTGAGAATGCTTACTATTTTATCACGCCAACGAAGAAAGTCAGCGAACAAAGAGTGAAAGATTTTACAAACTTCATTGAAGAATTAGGGGCATTAACGATCATTCTGGATTATAAGCAGCATGATGCCTATACTGCAGCGATCAGTCATGTACCACATATCATGGCAGCAGAACTGGTACATATCGTAAGTAATATGGATACAGATGATGGAATCTTAAAACAGTTAGCTGCAGGTGGTTTTAAAGATATCACAAGAATCGCATCTTCATCTCCAGTCGTATGGGAACAGATTTCTTTATCAAATAAGAAGAATATCAAAGAATTACTGCAAAAAGCACAGAATCATTTAGGCTATGTGATTGCAGCACTTGATATGGAAGACAGAGAATATTTGAATAATTATTTTAAACAGGCAGGAGAATATAGAGATTCTGTGCCAGACAGTGCGGTTGGTCTGATCCAGAAATCTTATGAGATTTTTATTGATATTCCAGATGAACCAGGAACGATTGCAACAACGACAACCTTGCTTGCTTTGAATCATGTAAGTATCAAGAATATTGGAATCATTCACAACCGTGAATTCGAAGAAGGTGTTTTAAAGATCATGTTATATGATGATGAATCAGCAAAGAAGGCGACAAAAATCTTAAGAGATAAAAACTACACAGTATACGAGAGGAAATAAAAACATGAAATTAACAAAAAGTGCGGGACTTAGAGGAGAATTATCAATTCCAGGAGACAAATCGATCAGCCATAGAGCAGTTATGTTTGGATCTTTAGCAAAAGGAACAACACATATCAGCAATTTCTTATCAGGAGCAGACTGCCTGTCAACGATCGATTGTTTTCGTAAGATGGGTGTTTTGATCGAACAGAATGGAACAAACGTTACAGTCCATGGAAATGGACTTCATGGCTTAAAGGCACCAAGTGAGACATTAGATGTAGGAAATAGCGGAACAACAACAAGATTGATTTCAGGAATTCTGGCAGGTCAGGATTTTGAAACTGTATTATCTGGAGATGCATCCTTAAATAAACGTCCAATGGGAAGGATCATCAAACCATTAGAACAGATGGGTGCAAAGATCACAAGTGTGAATGGGAATGGATGTGCACCATTGAAGATTGAAGGAACAAAATTAAATGCAACACATTATGATTCTCCAGTTGCATCTGCACAGGTAAAATCCTGTGTGTTATTAGCAGGATTATATGCAGATGGCAAGACAAGTGTGACAGAACCAGCATTATCAAGAAATCATACAGAATTAATGCTTCGTTCTTTTGGAGTGAAAGTAGAATCACATGATACAACAGCGACGATCACACCTCCAGAAGAGATGATCGCAACAGATATCGTGGTTCCAGGAGATATTTCTTCAGCAACTTTCTTTATCGTGGCAGGACTGATCACACCAAATTCATGTATCCGTTTAAAAAAATGTTGGAATCAATCCAACAAGAGATGGAATCCTGCGTGTATGTAAAGATATGGGAGCTGATGTTACATTAGAAAATGTAATCGATAATGGGGGAGAGCCAACAGCAGATATCGTTGTAAAGACAAGCAAATTAAAAGGAACGGTGATTGGTGGAGAAGTCATTCCAACATTGATTGATGAGATTCCAGTTATTGCACTGTTAGCAGCATTTGCAGAAGGTGAGACAGTGATCAAAGACGCGGCAGAGTTGAAGGTAAAAGAGTCTGATCGAATCGCATTAACGGTTGATAATCTTGTGAAAATGGGTGTTGATGCGACAGCGACAGACGATGGAATGATCATCAAAGGCGGTAATCCATTACATGGAGCAAGCATCAATTGTAAATACGACCATCGAATCGCTATGACATTTTCGATTGCAGGAATCAATGCAGAAGGAGAAACTGTGATCGAAGATTCAGAATGTGTGGATGTGTCTTATCCAACATTTTATGAACAGTTAAATTCATTGCAATAAATAAAATGCTATGATAAGAGTTTATAAGGAGTAGATAACAATGGAAAAGAAATATTTCTTTTTTGATATTGACGGAACATTGACAGATAGATCGACAGGGAAGATCGTGCCAAGTGCCAGAGAGGCGTTGGATCGTTTAGAAGCAAATGGACATTTTGTTGCGATCGCAACTGGAAGAGCACATTACAAAGCACGTAAATTCACAGAAGCTAATGGGGTTAAAAATATGGTCTGTTGTGGAGGCAATGGCTGTGTGATCAACAATGAATTAGTGGAAAATATTCCTTTGGATAAAGAAGGGTGTTTACAGATCATTCATCGGTCAGAAGAATTAGGGTATGGATGGTGTGTAGCTCTTGATGATACGAAAGATGTCTATATGACAGACGATAAATTTCTAAGACAGGTTGGAAAGAGAAAAGAACCAACCAGATATATCATTGATGATATGTTAGATATTGACAGTGTCGACGCGATTTACAAGATTTATGTAGCTATTCCAAAAGAGGAAGAAGAGAAACTTACAAAGAAAGAGTTGATCGGGCATTTGAGATTTGAACCAGAATATTTAATGTTCCAGCCAGATAATAAACGTGGTGGTATTGTGAAGATGATGGAATATCTTGGCGCAGACATTAAAGATGTGGTTGTATTCGGGGACGATTACAATGATATGGATATGTTCTGTAAAGACTGGTTTTCCATTGCTATGGGAAATGGATGCCAGGATTTAAAAGATATGGCAAGTTATGTGACTGATACAAATGTCAATGACGGTATTAAGAAAGCATGTGAACATTTTGAATGGATTTAATAAAGTAAAACAGCAGACAGAAGATACATCGGAGGGAAATATGAAACATTTAAAATTAGGGAAGATACAATGGATCGCATTATTAGTTGTCAGTGCAATGTTTGTGAATTTATGCAGTCATATGGTATTGGCAGCAGCAAGAGATGAAAGTGATCCAGCTCAGGGAACAACGACAGAAGTGACAACAGAAACAACGACAGAAGCGACAACAGCACAGCAGGAAGAGACACAGTCCACGGAAGAATATAAAGCATTCTGGTTTTCTTTCTATGATTATGACTCTTATCGTGCAAAATATAAAAAGAGAACGGCAGCAAATTTCCGTACCTACTTTACAGGAGTTGTCAAAAAAGGAAAGAGTCTTGGAATGAATCGTGTGATCGTGCAAGTAAGACCATTTGGAGATGCCATTTATAAGTCAAAGTATTTCCCTTGGTCCAAATATATTTCTGGAAAACAGGGAAGAAATCCAGGATTTGACCCATTAAAGATCATGGTAGAAGTTGCACATGACAATGACATGAAGATCGAGGCATGGGTAAATCCATACCGTGTAACAACAGGTTCTACGAATTATAAGAAACTTGCAAAGAATAATCAGGCAAGAAAATGGCATGCCAAGAAGCCTACAAGAAGAAATGTATTATCTTATGGTGGAAGTTTGTATTACAACCCATCTAAGAAAGCGGTCAGAACACTGATCACAAACGGAGTAAAAGAAATCGTACAAAATTATGATGTCGATGGAATTCATATGGATGATTATTTCTATCCATCTTTTACAAAACGTAATGTCAAAAAGGCATTTGATGCAAAAGAATATAAGAAATCTTCTTATAAGAGAAAAGGAAAAGTATCTATACTTACCGTCGTGCACAGGTAAATACTCTTGTGAAACAGATGAAAAAAGCAGTAAAAAGTGTAGATCCAAATGTATCATATGGTATCAGCCCGGCAGGAAATATTGATAATCTGACGAGTAAATATTCATATTATGTAGATATCTATAAATGGCTAAATTCTACAGAGTATGTTGATTATATCTGTCCACAAGTATACTGGGGATTTAAACATCCAACTGCAAAATTTAATAAAGTCACAGATCGTTGGATCAAGGCAGCAAAGAGTAAGAAAGTTAAACTTTATATTGGAATCGCAGTATATCGTGCGGGACATAATGTTGGCCAGAATCGTGCAGAACGAAAAGAATGGAAGCGTGATACCAAAGTCTTAAAGAAACAGGTTCAGTATGCAAGAAAGAAACATGTGGATGGATTTGCATTCTTTGATTATCAGGATCTAAAGAGCAAGACAAGTGCCAAAGCGGTCAATCAGCTCAAGACAGTTTTAAAAATAAATATTACAGAGATCATTGCATAGAGATATGTGATGGTCTCTTTTTAGTTACAGCAGATTTCTTTTCATGTAAATTACGCTATATAAGAAATCTACAGCGAGTTGACATAATATGAAAAATATAATATTATATGGCGTATAATATGAGTAAGGAGGATGCCAATGGTTTTTAATACAGGAGCTGCGCTGTTAGATGCGGTAGTTCTGGCTGTCGTATCAAGAGAACAAGAAGGCACGTATGGATATAAGATTACACAGGATGTAAGAGAAGTGTTAGAAGTATCAGAATCTACATTATATCCAGTATTAAGGAGACTTAAGAAGGATGGCTGCCTGGAAGTTTATGATAAGCAATACGGCGGCAGAAACCGCAGATATTATAAGATCACATCTGTGGGAATAGCACAGCTTTCGTTATATAAAGAAGAATGGAAACAATATTCCCAGAGAATATCTGGAATTTTTGAAGGAGGAGAGAGAGTATGAACCGGGAGGAGTACTTAAAGAGATTGTCTTTTTTACTAAAAGATCTTCCAGAAGAAGAAATTGAAGATGCGATCGCATATTATGAAGATTATTTTGAGGAAGCAGGAGAAGAGAAAGAAGAACAGGTGATCAAGGAACTTGGTTCCCCAGAGAAGATCGCGAGGATGATCCGTGATTCTGTACAGGAAAATCAGGCAAGCAGTGAGTATACAGAAGAAGGATATAGACAGGAAACTTACGAAGATTACCAACAGATGAGTAGAAAAGACTCACAAAAGGAAGCCAAACAGGGCAGCAGATGGCATATGAAGGGAAGAAGAAACCGGAATATCATTTTGATGATCTTAATTCTTGTCTTTGTGGGAAGCTGGCTGATTCCTGGTATTTTTGGCATTGTGATTGGAATTGCAGGAGGAATTTTTGGCAGTTGTGCAGGATTGTTGTTTGGAGGACTTGGGTTGGTTGGTGCTGGAATTTATAAGATGTTTACGACAGTTCCATATGGTTTATTGTTGATGGGCGGCGGTTTTCTGATGATCGCTGGTGGAATTTTATTATTATGGTCCCTTGTATGGATCTGTGCAAATGCTATTCCATGGATCATTGCAAAGATCCGTGAATTTTGGAACAGGAATTTTGGGAGAGGATGTGAATAAGTTTGAAGATATTTAAGAAAGTATGCATGATATTAATATCAGTAACGGCTGTTGCAGGGATCGGATGCATCATAGCAGCATTTGTTATGGGTGCAGATCCAAGACAGATTCGAAATTATGCAGAAGGAAAGACAAGCGGTAAATTACAGACAGAGGAACGAAATATAAGAGCAGATCAGATCCGGAAATTAAATATTAATATTGGAAGTGGAGATGTGAAGCTACAAAATGGGAATCAGGATCGTCTGATCATAAAGAAAAAAGGAAGCTGGGAGCCAGTGATATTAAAGTCAGATGGAGAGATTGAAATCAAGCAGAAGAGCAGACATTTTAAATTGTTTTGGTTTCAATCAAACGATGAGATTACAGTTATTCTGCCCAAAGGAGTTACCTTTGAGAAAGTTTCCATGGATTGTGGCAGTGGAGACATTGCGTCAGATTCTTTGAATATCACAGACGAACTTGACATAGACTGTGGAAGTGGAGATATTGATCTGACAACGATCACAACATCAAAGACAGAGATTGATCTGGGTTCAGGAGATGTCACATTGACAATGGCAGGAACAGAAAAAGATTATAACTATAATATAGATTGTGGAAGTGGAGATGTTAAGATTGGAGATATACTTTTCGAAGATGATCTAAAAAAACGAAATATCAATGCATTAAGATGGATTAATATAGATTGTGGAAGTGGAGATCTTACGATCGATTTCGATAATACAATATTGTAAAACAAAGTAACAGATAGATGGAGGAAAAGGAAATGAAGAAAACATTATATAAATCAAGAAAAGACCATTTTTTATTTGGTGTATGTGGAGGATTAGCAGAATATTTTGAGGTAGATCCAACTTTGGTACGAATCCTTACAGCAGTATTATGCACAACAGGAACAGGATTGTTGTTATATATTGTGGCAGCTGTTGTCATGCCGGAGCGTGTCGAGTAATTGTCTTTTTCTTGAATCAATCTAAAGAATGTGATAAAATAGACAATCATGTCAAAATTCAGGTCAAATAAGACTTTGATCATGAAGATAAATACACATAAAGAAGAGGAGAAATCATATGAAATTACCAATATTGATCGCAATGGTTCTCTATATGGCAATGGTTATCTGGATTGGTGTCATTTACAGTAAGAAGACAAAGACATCCGAAGACTATTTCCTTGGAGGACGAGGACTTGGACCATGGGTTACTGCAATGAGTGCAGAGGCATCTGATATGAGCAGCTGGCTGTTGATGGGACTTCCTGGACTTGCATACGCAACAGGATTCAGCCAGGCAGGATGGACAGCAATCGGATTGATTCTTGGTACATATTTAAACTGGAAGATCGTGGCAAAGAGATTACGTCATTATACAGAAGTAGCAGATAATGCGATCACAGTACCAGACTTTTTCAGTAACCGTTTCAAAGATGATAAGAAAATCTTAAGCAGTATTTCTGCAATTATGATCCTTATTTTCTTTACAGTATATACAGCATCAGGATTTGCTGCGTGTGGAACGTTGTTTAACTCTGTATTTGGATTAAATTATCAGAAGAGTATGATCGTCTGTGCGATCGTTATCGTATTATATACATCCATGGGTGGATTCTTAGCAGCAAGTACAACAGACCTGATTCAGGGATTATTAATGTCATTTGCCATCGTGATCGTACTGATCGTTGGAGTTGTGAATGCAGGTGGAGTAGCGAATGTTATTGCACACGGTCAAGCAATGGAAGGATTCTTTGATGTTATGAAGTACCATGACCCAGCAACAGGAGGTGCAGTATCACAGGGTGTGATTCCAATCTTATCCGGACTTGCATGGGGACTTGGATATTTTGGTATGCCACATATTCTTGTAAGATTCATGGCGATCCGTGACCCACAGGAAGTAAAGAAATCAAGAAATATCGCAATGATCTGGGTACTGATTTCTTTAAGTGTAGCTGTATGTATCGGATTTACAGGAGCAGCACTTTATCCAAATGTAGCAGAATTAGCTGGAAATGGAAATCAGAGAATCTTTATCTACATGACAACACATTTATTTAAAGGACTGATCCCATTATTTATGGCTGGAATCATTTTATCAGGAATTCTTGCAGCAACAATGAGTACCTCAGATTCCCAGTTACTGATCGCATCATCCTGTGTATCAAAGAACTTATTCCAGGGATTATTTAAGAAAGAAATGTCCGAAGAAAAAGTACTGATGATCTCAAGACTGACAACGATCGTGATCGCATTGATCGGTATCGTGATCGCAATGGATGAAAACAGTTCTGTATTCGGACTAGTAGAAAATGCATGGGCAGGATTCGGTGGAGCCTTTGGTCCATTAACACTGTTTGCATTATTCTGGAAACGAACAAACTTAAAAGGAGCGATCGCTGGAATGTTAAGTGGAGGTATCATCGCACTTGTATGGCCAGTGACTCTGGGTAAATTAGGTGGAATTTTTGGAATTTACTGCCTGTTACCAGCATTTATCATATCTTCTATTCTGATCATCGTAGTTAGTTTATGTACAGAAGAACCTAGCGATGTTATGGTGAAAGAATTTGAAGAAGCAAAAAGCCTCAATGATTAAATTGTGATTTGAATGACGGCTTGCATATATCTGAAGTCTATTCAAATCATTATACAGTGTGTATGTTTTACTGTATGGGCATTTATAATAAACATTTGTCTGTTACTAAAAAATTTGAAAACCGATAACGTTCAACATACAATACTTAATTTTATACGAGAATGTCTTCAGGTATCATAAAAACATAAAGAAAGATAGAGGTACGAAATAGTAGAATTCCATAGGATCTTTTGCAAAAT
>ENA-OQET01001010-OQET01001010.1-human-gut-metagenome-genome-assembly--contig:-NODE-1010-length-13461-cov-3.654642_pt1 | contig 13461 bp, 17 predicted proteins | sample MGYA00242800_ERZ504645 | MGnify/ENA primary metagenome ERZ504645 (study PRJEB26092, sample SAMD00036308) | human gut metagenome | host: Homo sapiens | study: EMG produced TPA metagenomics assembly of... | reverse complement strand
CCCAAAATCGGAAAGACACCCTGATGACCTATCTGGAAGACGGTCATTGCAGTTTATCCAATAATCTTAGCGAGAATGCAATCAGACCATTCACTGTTGGCCGGAAAAACTGGCTGTTCAGTGCCAGTCCGAAGGGAGCGGCCTCTAGCGCTATTGTGTATACAATGGTTGAGATGGCAAAAGCGAATGACCTGAATACCTACAAATATCTGACATACCTCTTATCACAGCGGCCAGACGCTAAAATGTCAGATGAACAGCTGGAACAGCTTGCCCCATGGAGCGAGACTGCGAAAGCGAACTGTCAAAACTAAACATAGAGTAAAACGCTTGCATCTATCATTTTGGTGCAAGCGTGATTCATGGGCAGCGTAGCAATATTTTGCGCTTACTGTGCTAATTTGTTAAATGCATGTTATAGTTTATTTAATATTTTGGAGATTGATAGTCTTTCCAATTTTATCAATGAAAGAATAGAGACATGCGCAGGATATAAGATGCTAGAAAGCATTCAGCCTGAGAATTATGAAAAATGTAAAGAGTGCAATTGGAACAACTTGTTTAGGTTTAGCAATACCATCATAAAAAATATGCGTTTTAAGAATACTATGTGCTTCCGATAGCCTTTCAATCGCATCTTCCATGATAGATAGATCAATAGGTTTTCTTAATTTGATAACTGTCTGAAGTACATAATTTAATGAGTCAACATTACGAAGCTTGTCATACAACATTCCTTCCTGCAAGGGTGTCAAACAATAAATATCTTCTAACTTTTCATCAAACATAGTTAATTTTCGAGTGATTATCGACCAGTCTTGCAAGGATATATCATTTTGATAATAATCTGATGGGGTTGTCACTCTTTCTTTCCGAGCTTCTAATGCTATTACATATTTCTCTGCCTGTTCTAAAAACATATTCTTAAACGCCAGATATTCTTTTTCTGTAATCATAGAAATTGGGTAGGAAATATCAACACAATATTTTCCTTTTATAATTTCTGCGTTAACCGACAAAGGACTTCCAAAATGATTCCGTATATCTATATTATTCCCAATTTCATAATTCGATGGTCTTAATGTATACGAGTCTATTCCATTTTCTGCTTCTCTATTGCCAAAATAATTATATGCCATCTATAACCAAATGATGTATACAAATCATTAACGCATGGAAATCTCGGCTCTCGATAACGGCACAGCATATTAGTTTTTTCTTACTAAGCGATATATGCTTTTGCAACTCATTACCCACTTTTCTCAAGGAGTCCTCTAAATTACTGTCTTTTAAATTAAACAAGTAAAGTGCATACTGCCCCTCGTCAAACTGATCTCGTATCTCTTGATGTTTACCATCGAAAACAGCTCTCAGTTGATCATGGTTTTCCAGAATACATTTCATACTATACTTAATTGCGGATAAATTGATTTGTTCATTAGTAGTAAGAATAACACTTTGATTAAAATGATCCGGATTTTCAAGTTTTGCCTCAAAAAACCTATACTGTATTGGACTAAGCAATACCTCCCCCGTAGCTTTTTGTACTTCTACGTCTGTCATCTTCATTTTTTGTAATTCCTTTGCTATCAATACAGGTTTCGCTAATTGCATAATACTTTTAACAGTTATCTGATAACCGATATTTCTAAGCTTTGAAACAATCCGTATCGCTTTTATAGAATCTCCACCAAGTTCAAAAAAGCTATCATCTCTTCCAACTTCGTCTATTTCCAATACTTCCTCATATATACCACAAATTATTTTTTCCGCAGCAGTAATCGGTTTTGTAGAATTTCTATGATGCCGGATAAGTCTGCTTTCCAAATCCTTTTTATCAATCTTTCCGTTTGGCAGATGTGGTAAACTCTTTATTGGAATCAAATATTCCGGAATCATATACGTTGGCAAGAATCCTGATATTGCATCTCTTAAGTCACTTTCCCGCAATGTCCCTGTATAGTATCCTGCCAAAAAATCTCCGTTAGAATCTTTTTTACGAATTACTACCGCCTCATCCACACCATTTAAACGCATAATCTGCTTTTCAATCTCCTGCAGTTCCACTCTGAATCCCCGTATTTTTACTTGCTCATCAATACGGCCTAAAATCACAATCTCATTATTCTCATTAATATAGCCGGTATCTCCCGTGCGATACATAACACCACTTCCAAATGGATTATCCACAAACACTTTCTCAGTCATTTCTTTATTATTTATATATCCCTCTGATACACCGACCCCTGATATGCATATTTCTCCAACTACACCATGTCCACACAAACTATTTCCATTTAATATAAAAATATTGTAGTTTGTAATCGGTCTGCCGATTGGTATATGCTTATAATCCATATTTTCATTTAGATAATAAAAAGATGCTGTTATTGTTGTTTCTGTTGGTCCATACAAGTTCCAAACATTTTTCAGATTACTCCCATCAATTTGTAAATAACGTTCAATCAAGTCCTCCGGAATTTTTTCAGCAACCAATCCCAATCTATGGTAAGAATTAAGTTCCTTCTCCAAGCCATTTGTAATTGCATAGTCCATTACGGCTCTAAACATGGAAGGTAAAATATAAATATTAGCATCTTTAATCCGTTTTAAAAACATTTCCGGTTCTTTTCTATCTGTATCGCTTACTAATCTTAATCTACCTCCACATAGTAAGCAGAAAAAATCTCAATAACGGAACCATCAAAAATAAAAGCTGTATTCTGCACAAAAATAGTATTTTCATTTAATTCTGCCTCTTTTATATGCCAGAAAATTTCATTCACAATATTTCTGTTATTTACAACAACTCCTTTTGGATTTCCAGTAGAGCCTGAAGTATATATTACATATGCCGGAATATCAGCCTCATACTTTTCATGCACTATTGCTCCCTTATATGTCACAATCTCCTGTAAATGCAAGGTTACTGCTTCTTCCGCAAATATTTTAGAAATACCTGCATCCTGAATAACAAAGCGTACCCCTGCATTCTTTATCATGTATCTTACACGTTCTATAGGAGCCGCTATATCAATAGGCATATATGCTGAACCAATCTTCAGAATACCTAATACTGCCGCAATTCTTTCAAAAGATGTATCTGCCCATAATGCTATGGATGAAAAGTTGGCTGAGGTCTGGTTGCTGGAAGCAGAAAAAGCTGTTCCATCAACAGAGATATTTATTGGGCGGTGCAAAAATGCATTACTTCTTTCATATCCGATATTTGATAATTGTACATCGGATATTGAAAGTACATTAATTAAAATTTGCAAATAGAGTAATATGGGCAGTGCGGTGCAAAGCCTCGCTGCCTATAGATTAGGAGGAAAAATGGATAAGATTAATTTCGGGAATACTTATAATAGTTTCTATAGTAGCGTGGTAGACATTTTTGAAAAGACAGTCTCAGAATGTGGAAATCAAATTGCAGCGAGATATAAAGACAATGCAATGACATACAAGCAGCTTAACGCTAAAGCAAATGCAATTGCTGAATTGGTTGCCTATTATACACATGAAAAGAATCCGGTTGTTGGTATTATGATTGATCGTTCGCTGAATTCTCTAATAACTATGATTGGTATCATTAAAGCGGGCGCTGTGTTTTTGCCGCTTGATGGTAAGCAGCCAGAGGAAAGAGTAAAATATATCTTAAAAAACAGTGGAGCTGAAATTTTAATAAAAGCAAGTAATAACGATATTGTAGTTGTACCGGAAAATGGTGATTATATTACGCTTAATATTAATTTTAAGCTTCTTCCAGATGCAAATAACATTGAAATTAATATTGGAGCAGACAGTTTGGCATCCGTATCTGATTGCGTTGGAAATTAAATTGTTTAAAATACGGGAGATCGCATCATCATTTCCACTCACAATGATATTTTGTTCTGGAATTCGGATGTCAACAGTAAACTCTTTTTCTGTCAAAATCTGGTAAAAATCAATAGCCACTTTTCTGCACAGTTCCGATAGATTGATTTTTCCTATTGTTAATTGCATATCACCAGACTCTATTTTTGATAAAGTAAAAAACTTGTTAATAAGATTGATTACTTCTGCAGTTCTTTCATAAATTTTTCTAATTGTACTCATTTCAGAGAAATCAGATAACATGAGCATTTCTGAATAACCTAAAATAACTGTTAATGGCGTTTTTAGATCGTGAGAAATATTGGACAACATTCTTTTGGATGAAAGTTCCGTTCTTCTATAATTTGCTTTTACTTTTGATGCTCATTCAATATAATATTTATACTTTCCATTAATTCAATTACATATTTATTTCCAGAAAATGACATGACTTTTTCATCTGTATTATATGTCACAATATGTTTTATTGTAGTGGATATTTCTCTAAGCGTTTTTTCAATTCTATTTTTTTGCAATATTAAGTAAATGCTGATTATAAATTGTATAGCAACTAATATTGATAATAGAACGGATATTATATCTTTTTCCATAAGGTCAGACTCCTTCTGGGGTAAAATCACCTAATTTATATCCTATTCCCCATACCGTAAGAATATATTGGGGAGATTTAGGATCATCTTCAATTTTGGTTCTTAATCTACTTACATGTACATTTACGGCATTTTCGTCACTCATATAAGTTTCATTCCAAATAGTAGAATATATCTGAGCTTTTGTATAAACTTTTTGAGGATTTTCTGCCAGAAGTTTTAAAATTTGAAACTCTTTGTTTGTTAATTCCAATTTAGTCTTCTTTTTGTAAACAGTATAATTGTTCAAATTTATTGTAATATCCTTTATTTTTAATACTGTGCTTGCAGGAGTAGATAAGGTATTATTGACCGAGTATTGTGTTGTACGTCGTATTTGAGCTTTGATACGTGCCAAAACTTCTGTCATTGAAAATGGTTTTGTAATATAATCATCAGCTCCAAATCCTAATCCAATGGTTTTATCCGAATCACTATCTCTTGCAGAAATAATGATAATAGGAACAACACTATTATTGCGAATACGTTTCATAACGGAAATACCATTTATTTTAGGTATCATTAAATCTAGAAGGACTAAATCAAAGTGATCTTTTTGAAACAATTCTAGGGCGGTTTTTCCATCATATGCTGAGGTAATACTATACCCTTCACCTTCTAAAAAGCTTCTCAGTAATTCATTTATTTCCATATCATCTTCAACAATCAATAAATTCATGCTAATCTCCTTTCGATAAAAACTATTTGATATTGTTTATTACTATTATATTTCTTTAGAAGTAAATATACAAGGAATATTTAAGTACAAATACGGTATATTTAAGTAGTAATAAGATAGATGTTAAATATTACAAATAAACTATTGATTATTACATGGAGTCTGAAATATAAAGGAATTCATGATAAAATTAATGATTTCGAATTTGATAGACAAAACCAATGTATTATCAAAATAGGTATAAATATGACCTAAAAAGAGAAGTATATATGTATTAATATTATGCGCGCTTATGTGTATTATATAAATATACATTTTAGTGTGAGGTAATGCAAATGTTGAGGGAATCCAAAGAAAATAGCAATACATCCAAACAACTATACATTGATATGGGGTTAAGACTGCGTCATGGAGAGAATGAGGATGAATTATACACAGGAACAGGTAGCTGAGATTTTAAACATGAGCACAGCATATTACGGAAAAATAGAAAGAGGTGTCCATGGGCTTTCATTACAGAAATTATTACTTATTAATCAGAAACTCAATGTTGATATTACGTATCTAATTACAGGGCAGGAGAAGACAGATTTTCCCTTCGAATATTATCTGAATAAATGTCCAAAAGATAAACGTTATGATCTGGAACAGATATTGCGATATGCTCTTAATTTGGCAACAAATGAGAAATAAAGTGAGGTATATGATGATAGAAATAGCTATTTGTGATGATGAAGTGTATATGACCTCTGAAATTGAAGAGATGTATGCACAACAATGGTTTGATCGCTGTTGGTTCAGTTCCCCTATGGAAGAGACTTTTCTTTCTTATCTGATTGATTTTGACCAGATTGATACTGCAATAGAGACATGGGAGGAATTGGAGTATTATAAAAAACAGAGTGAATTAGACGAGTACGATAAAGAGGAAGTTGAGCTGCTTAACGAAGAGATAAATGAATTGTTCAATGACTATAAGGAACTTTATACTAATTGCGCGGATGAAACTCTTGAAGAGGGGATGAAAAGAGTCACTGAATGGTTCAAGGAGAGGGAAGAACTTATGAATGTGAACAAAAGTCCGACTGCACAGGAGAAAAAAAGATGATAAAGATAAGGGAGAGGATATGATGATTCATACGTTGACGAAAGCGGAAAGGCTGGTTTTAGAAGAAATGTACCCGGTTGGAAGCCGGGTGCAGCTTGAATGCATGGATGATCCGTATGGCAAATTGAAGCCAGGGGATTTGGGGACAGTTCGTTTTATTGATGACACTGGCTCTGTACATGTGTCCTGGGATTGTGGAAGCAGTCTGGCAGTTCTGTATAAAGAAGACCGTTGTAAATGTTTGATGAAGAGCGGACAGTTGGATATTCTATTTAAAAATCTGTCTGTGATGCCTTTTGAAAGTTTTGCAAAACTGAAGACTTGGCTTGAAGAAGAGTTAAGACCGGTTTTTCCGGCAATGAGTTTTGACAATAATAGGAAAGGCGAACTGGAAGTAGGATTGCATGTGGATGCCTTCCAGATGGAGAAAGCAAAGATCGGTATCAAATATCAGACTGATGATAAAGGAAACCTATATATTGAAAAGTGTGGATGGACACAAGAACCGCCGGGAAGGAAAGAAGTCAGTAAGAAGGTGGAACACAAGAGATAAAAATCTGCAAAAAAACGACAAATTTTTTTGGGAATTACTTGACACAGGCGGGAAAGACCATGCTGGCAAGACGTCTGCCGACCATTATGCCGGAGATGACATTTGAGGAAAGCCTGGAGATCACCAAGGTATACAGTGTGGCAGGACTTCTCACGGAAAAAGATCCGCTGATCCGGCAGAGGCCTTTTCGAAGTCCGCATCATACCAGTTCCCCTCAGGCTTTGGCAGGTGGCGGCAGGATACCGGGGCCGGGGGAGATCACTCTTGCACACAGAGGTGTTCTTTTTCTGGATGAGATGCCGGAATTTTCCAGAAAAAGCCTGGAGATCCTGCGTCAGCCGCTGGAAGATAAGGAGATCCATCTGTCCAGAGCTGCCGGAACTTATATTTTTCCGGCTAGTTTTATGCTGGCGGCAGCGATGAATCCCTGTCCCTGCGGATTTTACCCGGATATGAACAGATGTCGTTGTACGTCAGGGGAGATCACGCATTATCTTGGAAAGATCAGCCAGCCTCTCCTGGAGCGTATTGATATCTGCACAGAAGTTCCGGCAGTGAGTTTTTCAAAAATGAAAAAGAAAATTGCAGGGGAATCCTCTGCTCAAATAAGAAAGAGGGTGGAAGCAGTACAGGAGATCCAGAGAGAACGTTACAAAAAGGAAAAATTTTGCTTCAATGGGGAGCTTGACGGAAGAAAACTGGAAAAATACTGTGTAATGACGGGAGGGGCAGACAAACTTCTGGAGCAGGCATATGAGCAGTTTCAATTCAGTACCAGAGCATATCATAAGATCCTGAAAACGGCCAGGACCATCGCGGATATGGAATCTTCCGAAAAGATAAAGGAAGAACATATCTGCGAGGCGTTGGCTTACCGGGCATATGATAAGAAATACTGGTCATAAAACAGAAAAAAGGAAGGTATTTTATATGGAAGAAATACAGCAAACAAGGATCCGGTGTGCCCGGAAGGACAGTAGTGTTTATCCGGCAAGACTTCAGGAACTTCCTGGTATGCCAAAACAATTATATTATATTGGAAGATTTCCGGATGATGACAAACCTACAGCTGCAATTGTAGGAGCAAGGCTGTGCAGTCCTTACGGACGGATACAGGCATTTAATTACGGAAAATTCTTAAGCGAACATGGGGTACAGGTGATCAGCGGTATGGCGGCCGGCATTGATGCTGAGGGCCACAAGGGTGCTCTGGAAGGTGGTACCCCGACCTTTGCCGTGCTGGGAAATGGCGTGGACATCTGTTATCCTTCATCCAGCAGAGGTATTTACCGGAGGATCCCCGAAAAAAACGGAGGGATCATCAGCGAATATGAACCAGGTACCAAAGGCAGGGCATATTATTTTCCGGCAAGGAACCGAATCATCAGCGGACTGGCAGATCTGGTGCTTGTGGTGGAAGCAAAAGAAAAGAGCGGATCACTGATCACAGCTGCCTGTGCACTGGAACAGGGGAAGATGGTATACGCCATTCCGGGAGCAGTAAATGATGCGCTGAGCCGAGGCTGTCACAAGCTGATCTACGACGGAGCAGGAATTGCATACTCTCCGGAAATACTTCTGGATGAGTGGGGATTATCTGTGAAAAAAAAAGACAAATTTGTCTGAAAAAAGCAAGTTAGGACTGCAACGGATTTGGATTTGGTGTATAGTTGTCTCGATTTACGACCAAAAAATCTGGATCATATTATCAGAAAAACCGGTTTTTCACCGGGAAAAACAGCCGGGATCCTGGGACAGCTTATTTTGATGGGGCTTGTGAAGGAAACCGGGAGACAGTATTATATCAGACTTGAATAAATGCTTTTTTGCCCGGAGATTTAGCAGGAGTTTTTAAGCCGGACAGGAAGGCAGAATGAGATTAGGAGAGGTAAAATGGCCAAAAATCTGGTGATAGTAGAGTCACCTGCTAAAATGAAGACAGTAAAGAAATTTCTGGGGGCAAATTATACAGTAGAAGCGTCCAACGGTCATGTGAGGGATTTTCCCAAGAGCCAGTTTGGTATTGACGTGGACAATGATTTTGAACCGAAGTATATTACAATACGGGGAAAAGGTGAGCTTCTTGCAAAACTTCGTAAAGAAGCAAAAAAAGCAGATAAGATCTATCTTGCAACTGACCCTGACCGTGAGGGAGAAGCAATTTCCTGGCATCTGATGCAGGCTTTGAAGACAGATACTGCAAAGATGCACAGGATCACATTTAATGAAGTAACAAAAACAGCAGTTAAGGCATCCATCAAGCAGGCCAGGGAACTGGACATGAATCTAGTAGATGCACAGCAGGCAAGGCGTATGCTGGATCGTATGGTAGGTTATACCATCAGTCCGCTGCTCTGGGCCAAGGTAAAAAGAGGCTTAAGTGCAGGCCGTGTACAGTCTGTGGCACTGCGTATCATCTGTGACAGAGAAGATGAGATCAATGCATTCATTCCTGAAGAATACTGGAGCCTGGAGGGTGAATTTCAGGTAAAGGGTGAGAAGAAACCGTTGACAGCCAAGTTCTATGGAACAGATAAAAAACTTCCGATCAGAAACCGGCAGGAAATGGATGAGATTCTGAAAAGTCTGGAAGACTGTAAATATGAGATCACAGAAGTAAAAAAGGGTGAGAGGATCAAAAACGCTCCCCTTCCGTTTACCACAAGTACTCTGCAGCAGGAAGCTGCCAAGACACTGAATTTTTCTACGCAGAAGACTATGCGCCTGGCACAGCAGTTATATGAAGGTGTGGATGTAAAAGGCAGTGGTACGGTAGGTCTGATCTCCTATCTGCGTACAGATTCTACTCGAATTTCAGAGGAAGCAGATGCAGCAGCAAGAACTTATATTTCTGAGCAGTATGGTTTGGATTATGTTTCTCAGACAGAGAAGGCAATCAAAAACGGACAGAAGATACAGGATGCTCATGAGGCGATCCGTCCTACAGATATTGCGAGGACACCAGTTCTGGTGAAGGAATCCCTGACCAGGGATCAGTTCCGTTTATATCAGCTGATCTGGAGACGTTTTGCGGCGAGCAGAATGGCACCGGCACGTTATGAGACCACGTCTGTCAAGATCGGAGCAGGTGAGTATGTGTTCACGGTTGCAGCATCCAAGGTTGCCTTTGATGGCTTTATGTCTGTGTACACAGAAGAAGGCGATGACAAAAAGGGCAATGTTTTAAGTCAAAGTCTGGAAAAGGGTATGGAGCTGAAGCTGAAAGAACTGAAGCCGGAGCAGCATTTTACACAGCCGCCGGCACATTACACAGAGGCTTCACTTGTAAAGACTATGGAAGAGCTTGGAATCGGACGTCCGAGTACGTATGCGCCGACCATCACAACGATCATCAGCAGACGCTATGTATCCAAGGAACAGAAAAATCTTTACGTCACAGAGCTTGGAGAGGTTGTTAATAATATTATGAAACAGGCTTTTCCAAGTATTGTGGATGTAAACTTTACAGCAACTATGGAGGGACTTTTGGACTGCGTGGAAGCAGGTACCGTACAGTGGAAAACGGTTGTACGTAACTTCTATCCGGATCTGAAACATGATGTGGATGAGGCTGAGAAAGAGCTTGAGAAAGTTGATATACAGGATGAGGTTACGGATGTGATCTGCGACAACTGTGGCCGCAACATGGTGATCAAGTACGGTCCTCATGGAAGATTTCTTGCATGCCCCGGATTTCCGGACTGCCGTAATACAAAACCATATTATGAGAAGATCGGTGTTGCATGTCCGAAGTGCGGCGGCGAAATTGTCATGAAAAAAACGAAAAAAGGGCAGAAAATATTACGGATGTGAGAAATAATCCGGAATGTGATTTTATGTCCTGGCAGAAACCTTCTGCAAAGAAATGTCCGAAATGTGGTAATTATATGCTCGAAAAGGGAAATAAGCTGGTTTGCAGCCAGGAAACCTGCGGATATGTGGAACAAAAACCAAAAGATGAAGATTGATTGAATAAATGCTTTTCTATTAATTTTCAGAAAATCCCGTTAAAAATGAAAAAAATATAAAAATGTCTTGTAAATTTCCAGAATAACGTGTAATATTAGACTAGAAAAACGATTTCTTTCAAGGTACGAAAGTGAAAGGAGGAAAAATGAGCGTTCAGTTGCTAGATAAAACTAGAAAAATCAATAAGCTTCTGCATAACAGCAGCTCAAGCAAGGTAGTGTTTAACGACATTTGCCAGGTGCTCATGGAAACCTTAAGTTCCAATATCCTGGTACTCAGTAAGAAAGGTAAGGTTCTGGGAGTCAGTATCTGCCCGGGTGTGGATGAGATCACAGAGCTGATCGATGACAAAATCGGCGGACATATCGACCCGTTATTGAATGAGAGATTTCTTGGTGTTCTTTCCACAAAGGAGAATGTCAATCTCCAGACACTTGGCTTTGAGCATGTACCCGGAAATTATCAGGGAATCGTGAATCCGATCGATATTGCAGGTGAGAGACTGGGAACGTTATTCATGTATCGCAATGATCATCCCTATGATATTGAGGATATTATCGTCAGCGAGTATGGTACAACAGTTGTTGGCCTGGAAATGATGCGTGCGGTTCATGACGAGAACGCAGAAGAAGACAGAAAACAGCAGATCGTTAAATCGGCATTCAGTACACTGTCCTTCTCAGAACTTGAGGCGATCATCCATATTTTTGATGAGTTGGATGGGGATGAGGGTATCCTGGTTGCCAGCAAGATCGCTGACCGTGTAGGTATCACCAGATCCGTGATCGTAAATGCACTGCGTAAATTCGAGAGTGCAGGTGTGATCGAATCCCGTTCATCCGGTATGAAGGGAACTTACATTAAAGTTCTTAATGAAGTGATCTTTGATGAGCTTGAGGAGATAAAAGCACAGAGAAGCAAGAAGGCATAATGTGATCAGCACTGTCAGATGCTTGATATAAGATAAAGAACGTGACAAAAGAGACTTCCCGCTAGCGTGGGAGTCTCTTTTTTGGTCTGTTCATAAAATCAAAATAAAAGTAATGAAATTAAGAAAACAAGAGAAAACAAGAGTATAAAATGAGATAAAAGCCAGAATAATATAAGAAAAACCATATCTTAAAAGGGTTGCGAAAATATGTGAAATTCACTAATATAACCATAGTGATTAGCACTCGTATAAAGTGAGTGCTAGCAGACGAAGATGGAACTTATAAAGGAGGAACATAGATCATGAAGTTAGTACCTTTAGGTGACAGAGTTGTATTAAAACAGGTTGAAGCAGAAGAGACAACAGCATCCGGAATTGTGCTTCCGGGACAGGCACAGGAGAAACCACAGCAGGCAGAGGTTATTGCAGTTGGACCTGGCGGAGTTGTAAACGGGAAAGAAGTAAAAATGGAAGTAGAAGTCGGAAATACTGTTATCTATTCCAAATATGCAGGAACAGAAGTAAAGATGGATGGAACTGATTATATTATTGTAAAGCAGGAAGATATCCTGGCAATCATTAAATAATATAAACATCTTATCGTATATCAATATAAATAGGAGGTCATTTTATCATGGCAAAAGAGATCAAATACGGCGCAGAAGCAAGAGCAGCACTTGAAGCTGGTGTAAATAAACTTGCAGATACAGTAAGAGTAACACTTGGACCGAAAGGAAGAAATGTAGTACTTGACAAATCTTTCGGTGCTCCGCTTATCACAAACGATGGTGTTTCCATTGCAAAAGAGATCGAGCTTGAGGACGGATTCGAGAATATGGGTGCTCAGATCATCAAAGAGGTTGCATCCAAGACAAACGATGTAGCTGGTGATGGTACTACAACAGCAACCGTACTTGCACAGGCAATGGTACATGAGGGAATGAAGAACCTGGCAGCAGGAGCGAACCCGATCATCCTCAGAAAAGGAATGAAAAAAGCAACAGATGTTGCAGTAGAAGCAATCAAGAACATGAGCCAGGCAATCAACGGAAAAGCTCAGATCGCTAATGTAGCCGCAATCTCTGCAAGTGATGAGCAGGTTGGACAGCTGGTTGCAGACGCTATGGAGAAGGTTTCCAAGGATGGTGTTATCACTGTTGAGGAGTCCAAGACAATGCATACAGAGCTTGACCTTGTTGAAGGTATGCAGTTTGACCGTGGATATATTTCCGCATACATGTCTACAGATATGGAGAAGATGGAGGCAACTCTTGATGATCCGTATATTCTGATCACAGATAAGAAGATCAGCAACATCCAGGAGATCCTTCCGCTTCTTGAGCAGGTTGTTCAGGCTGGTGCAAAGCTTCTCATCATTGCAGAAGATGTTGAGGGTGAGGCTCTCACAACTCTGATCGTTAACAAACTGAGAGGAACCTTCCAGGTAGTAGCTGTTAAAGCACCTGGCTATGGTGATAGAAGAAAACGAGATGCTTCAGGATATCGCAATTTTGACAGGCGGACAGGTGATCTCTGACGAGCTCGGTCTTGATCTGAAGGAAGCTAAAATTGGAGCAGCTCGGACGTGCAAAATCCGTTAAGGTTGCAAAATGAGAATACAGTTATCGTTGACGGCCTTGGCGATAAAGATGCTATCGCAAAAGCGTGTTGCTCAGATCCGTGCGCAGATCGAGGAGACAAAATTCCGAGTTT
>ENA-OQET01001009-OQET01001009.1-human-gut-metagenome-genome-assembly--contig:-NODE-1009-length-13462-cov-4.191526_pt1 | contig 13462 bp, 10 predicted proteins | sample MGYA00242800_ERZ504645 | MGnify/ENA primary metagenome ERZ504645 (study PRJEB26092, sample SAMD00036308) | human gut metagenome | host: Homo sapiens | study: EMG produced TPA metagenomics assembly of... | reverse complement strand
CTCAAGTGACTTTCTGAGCCCCGAGGCGGATGTGTTCCCCGGCGCGTGCGACAGCATATCTATAGTCGCGTCGCCAGATATACGCAGCGAGTGTGCCTATGCCGCGGCGCATATAAAGCGAATGCTCAGAACCGGCGAATACCGAAGCCGTGATATCGCGGTTATCGTGCGCGACGAAGCTTCATATATCCGCCCGATGCTGACGCGCTCGCAAAATGCGGCGTGCCCGTGTTCGAGGACAGACGTCAGCCTATTATAAATCAACCGCTGATGACGCTCGTTCGCGCCGCGCTGAAAATAGCCAACACGGGCTTCGACACCGACAGCGTCCTGCGCGCTTTGAAAACCGGTCTCTGCCCGCTTGCGGCGGATGAGATATCGGATATTGAAAACTACACTTATCTCTGGCAGATAAACGGTTCGGGCTGGCTGAAAAAATGGGAGTCGAGCCCCGACGGATTCGGCGAGATGACCGAAAACGCAGCGGCGGAGCTTGAGAGGCTGAACGCGCTGCGCGAAAAGGCGGTCGAACCGTTTGCAAAGTTCAGAGGCAAGCTCAAAGATAACGACGGCGAGGGCTGCGCAAAGGCTGTGTTCGAGCTGCTGTGCGAGCTCGATACGGCACAGAGACTCAAAGACCTCGCGATTTATCTCGAGGATTCGGGCGAAAATGTGCTCGCTCTCGAGACGGAGCGGCTCTGGGACACCCTCTGCTCTCTGCTCGATGTCGCGGCGCAGACGCTCGGCAAGACCCCGGTAAAAGCCTCACGCTTTTCGAGACTTTTCGATCTCATGCTCTCCACTGTCACCCTCGGCGAGATACCCCATTCCCTCGAAGAGGTGACGATAGGCTCGGCACAGAGAATAAGACCCATCGCGCCAAAGGCGGTGTTCGTCCTCGGCGCGAATGCGGGAAAACTGCCGCTCAATCCCGTTCAGGGTGGTATGCTCAACGCCGGCGAGCGCGAACGCCTCGCGCAGACGGGCATAGAGACCGCGATATACGGCGAGGACAGAGTCGCCGAAGAGCGATTTATCGCCTACACCGCATGCTGCTGCGCAAAAGAGAAGCTGATAGTCAGTTATTCTTCAAAGAGCGCGCAGGGCGAAGAACTCAGCGAATCGGAGATAATCACTTTCATCCGTGAGCACTTCCCGCAGGTGCATCAGACCGACACGCTCACGGCGGACAAAATCGACCTTGTCGAGGGGAAGAAGCCCGCGTTCGAGCTGACGGCAGCGCTGATGCGAAACGGCGGCGAGCTCTATGAATCGCTGAGAAAATATTTTGAAAAAGATGCCGATTATTCCGGCAGACTCGCGTCGCTCGACAGCGCGGCGGAGGGGAGAACCTTCAAGATAGACAGTCACGAGACGGCGACGCGCCTTTTCGGCATGAACATGAATATCTCGCCCTCGCGGGCTGAGACATATTACCGCTGCCCGTTTTCTTATTATTGCCGCTACGGCCTGAAGCTTCAGGAGAACAAGAGCGCAACTTTTGACCCGCTTCAAAAAGGTACGGTTATACATTTCGTGCTCGAACAGCTGCTCAGCGAATTCAGCGCACAGGAGCTCTCCGAGCTCGATCCCGATGAACGCTATGAAAAAATACGCGGATATCTGGACTCTTATCTTGAACGCTTCCTCGACCGCTCGCAGAGGTCTAAACGGTTTCTCTATCTCTATGAACGCCTCGCGCGCAGCATAGATGCGGTTGCGGCGCGGCTTGCGGACGAGTTCAAAAACTGCGAATTCCGCCCGGTCGATCTCGAACTTGATATATCGCATAATGGCACGATAAAGCCGTATGATCTGAAAATACCCTCCGGCGGGCATATCAATATTTCCGGCAAGGTGGACAGAGTCGATCTCGCCGAGATAGACGGAGAGCCGTATATCAGAGTCATAGATTATAAGTCGTCGGGCAAGACTTTTGCCTTTTCCGATGTGCTCAACGGACTCAATATGCAGATGCTTATATATCTTTTCACGCTCGTGAGCAACGGAAAGGCTCGCTACGGCGATGCGATCCCCGCAGGGGTGCTCTATATGCCTGCAAAGGCATCTGCCTTTACAGCCGAGAGGGGCAAAGACCTCAGCAAACAGGGCAATCCGAACGACAAAAAAATGCAGGGCTTCGTGCTCGAAAACGCGGGCGTTATAGTTGCCATGGAGCATGACGGCGGAGGGGCGTATATCCCGGCAAAGATTGATAAGGACGGCAATATAAAGGGTACTACTCTCGATCTCGAAAAGCTCTCCGAACTTTGGGACAAGGTTGACGAAAACCTTGTAAACATGGGCGAAGAGCTGCATCGCGGCTCAATTTCCGCGCTCCCGGCGCAGGGCAAAAACTACAAGGAAATCTGCTCGAAATGCGAATATTGGAACATCTGCACGCATGAGAATAATAGTGCCTGTAAGAGAATAAATGACAATCTGAAACTCGGAGAGGGGGCGGAATAATGGCGTCGACTGGACGACTGATCAGAGACACGCGATAGAGTGCCGTAAAGGCTCTGTACTTGTCAGTGCTGCGGCAGGTTCTGGCAAGACGGCGGTGCTTGTCGAGCGCGTTATCCGCCGTCTGACGGACAAAGATAACCCCTGTTCGGCGGAGGATCTGCTGATAGTTACCTTCACCCGCGCCGCCACCGCGCAGATGCGCGAGAAGATAGGCGCGGCGATACTCAAACGTCTCTCGGAGGACCCGACGGACAGGCATCTTCGCCGCCAGTATATGCTCCTGCCGTTTGCGAAGATATGCACTATCGACAGCTTCTGCAACGACCTTGTGCGCGAAAATTTCCACGCGCTCGGCATATCCCCGGACTATTCGCTGCTCGACAACGAGACGGCGGTCATAATGAAAAACGATGTCTGCGAGGCAATGCTCGAACGGGCATACGAAGAGGATTCGGACGGCAGCTTTTCGGGACTCAGCGACATGATGTCCTCCGGCAGCAGCGACGAGGATTTCGCGAAGCTGATAATCAAAATGTATGATATCTCGACAGCTTATCCGTTCCCTGATTTGTGGCTCGATTCGCTTATCGGGGAGTATTCACAGCCCGATATCAACAAGAGCCGCTGGGGCGGTATAATAAAAAAATATGTCTGCGATATGCTCGACTACTGCGTGTCCTCGAGCCGCGATATGATGACCGCCATGGAGTCCGACCCGATTGTAGCGGATGCCTACGGCGCGGCGGTGCAGAGCGATATAAATATGTACGCCGAGCTTCGAGAAAAAATCAACAGCGACTGGGACGAGGCTCTCGAAGCGTTTAAAACGGTCAAGTATATGAGCCTCGGGCGCGTTCCGAAGGGCTATGAGAGCGAGACGAAAAATGTGGTTACTACCGCCCGCAAAAAGCTCAAGGATCTGTTGAAAAAAGTGCCCGGCATCATGTGTGTATCGTCCGAAGAGCACGCCGATGACATGCGCCTGCTGCGCGATCCCGTGACGAAGCTTATAGAACTCGTCAAGCAGTTCGGCAGGGAGTATTCCGCCGAAAAAGATAAAATGAACTCCGCCGATTTCTCTGATATTCTGCACCGCGCACTCAATTTGCTTGCGGTTTCCGACGGCAGAGGCGGATATATAAAAACCGACCTTGCGCGCGAGCTTTCATCGCATTATGTCGAGATACTCGTCGACGAGTATCAGGATATAAACGAAGCGCAGGATATGATATTCAAGGCAATATCCGCCGATGAGAACAATCTTTTTACCGTCGGCGATGTCAAGCAGAGCATATACAGATTCCGTCAGGCGATGCCGGAGATATTCCTGCGCCGCCGCGGCACAACACACAGCTTCGAGAGTGGGAAATACCCCCTGGGCATAACCCTCGGCTCGAATTTCCGAAGCCGCGTGGGAGTTACATCGTGTGTCAACTATATCTTCCGCCAGCTGATGAGCACGGAGGCGGGCGAGCTTGAATATGACGACTCCGAGGCACTCAACGCTGCCGCGAAATATCCCGAGCGCGACACCCCCGATTGCGAGCTGCATGTCGTGACGGACAAGGGCAACAGAGCCGATACGCTCGAAGCGCAGGCTCGCTATGTTGCGAGATATATTGACCGCACGGTCAGAGAGGGAAAAACGCTCGTCACAAAGGGCGGCGCTCTGCATCCCGCGTCTTACGGCGACTTCTGCATTCTCCTGCGCACGGCAAAAAATGTTTCTTCGGTCTATGCCAACGCGCTCTCTGAGCGCGGCATACCGGTTTTCTCCCCTGAGACCGGCGGATTCTTTGAGGCCGCCGAGATAAGCTTTATACTTTCGCTCCTGCGCGTGCTCGACAATCCAGTGCAGGACATACCGCTCGCGGCTGTCATGCTCTCTCCGCTGTTTGGCTTCAGCGCAGGTGAGCTTGCGGATATACGCGCCTCGGCGAAAGAACGTCTGGAGACGGGCGAGACTGAGCCGCTCTATCGCAGCGTCGCCGTGTCGGCTGACGAGGGCAGCAAAAAAGCGGCGGCATTCCTCAAAAAAATAGAATCTCTGCGCAGACTGTCGCTGACCCTTAGCGCGGGCGAACTCGTCCGCAGAGTGTGCGAAGAGACGGGCTTCGACGCTATTGTCGGCGCGATGCCGGACGGCGAGCGCCGCAGACTCAATGTCGGTCTGCTGTGCGATTATGCCGAAAAATACGAGGCGGCGGGTAATCTCGGACTCAGCGGATTTATAAGATTTATAGATAAGGTCGCGCGTACGAGCGGCGATCTGGCGACCGCTGCGCGACCGTCCGAAAATGCGGATATCGTCCGCATAATGACCGTCCATCAGAGCAAGGGACTTGAATTCCCGATATGTATTCTCGCCGATATGCAGCACGCGTTCAACGAGCGGGACAACACCGAATCAGTGCTCATAAGCTCGTCTGCAGGGCTCGGCATGAAGAGGCGCACGGAGGATGGAATCAGCGTTTATGACACCGCTTCGCGCCGCGCCGCAGTCATTACTTCCGAGCGCATGGGACGAAGCGAGGAGATGCGCGTGCTCTATGTCGCGCTGACGAGAGCAAAAGAAAATCTCGTTATGGTCACATCCGTCCCGAACCCCGAAAAGGGACTCGCGAAGGTTGCCGTCGAATGCGGAATAGGGGAGCGGGCGAACCCGTTCGCCGTGCTCAGAATGAACAACTTTTCGGACCTTGTGCTCACGGCGCTCATGCGCCATCCCGCCGCGGATGAGCTGAGAAAGCTTTCCGGCGTAGATGTCCCGATATTTCTGCCCGAAAAAGACAGATTCAAGCTCAAAGTTGTCGTCAGCGATTCGGAAAGCTTCATGACCGAATCCGCAAATGAGCAAAAGATAGCCGCAAAGCCCGTATTCTTCGACGAAGTTTGCGAACGACTCGATTATTCCGATCCGCGCTCGGTGCTCTCGTCTGTGCCCGCGAAGCGCGCCGCTTCGGACGGCTCGGAGCGCGGCATAAACCGCGAATATTTCGCCTCATCACGCCCGGCGTTCATGAGCTCGGGCGGACTGACCCCGGCTCAGCGCGGCACGGTTACGCACAAATTCATGCAGTTTTCGGACTACGCTGCGGCGCGCGCCGACATTGAATCCGAACTTGCGCGGCTCGTCGACGGCGGCTTCCTCTCGGAGGATGAGGGCAAGGCTGTGAATATCGGCGCGGCGAAGCGGTTCTTTATGTCGTCGCTTGCAGAGAGAATATTTGCTTCCGATAACGTCATGCGCGAGAAAAAATTTGCAGCGCTCTTCCCGGCAAAGTTTTTCTATCCTGAGCTGACGGGCGAAGCGGCGGAAGAAAAAATCGTCGTTCAGGGCATTGCGGACTGCGTGTTCGTCGAGGACGGAAAACTCGTCATTGTCGATTATAAAACCGACACGGGCGTTGACGCCGAGGCTCTGCTCGACCGATATTCGGCTCAGCTCGGGATATACCGCGAGGCACTCTCGCAGGCACTCGGAATGCCCGTCAAAGAGACGCTTTTGTACTCATTTTTCATGAATTCGACCGTTAAAGTCGGAACAGTTTAAAAAATATGAAAAAAGGGCTTGCATTTTTGCCCCGTGTATGATAAAATTTCGTTTGCTAAGCTTAAAGACAAAGTTATATGCAGATAATCCGAAAGAGGTGACAATAATGAAGGAAGGAATCCATCCTAAGTACGAGCCCACTGAGGTCCGCTGCGCTTGCGGCGAGGTCATCAAGACTTCTTCCACCAAGCAGGATCTTCGTGTCGATATTTGCTCAAAGTGCCATCCGTTCTTCACCGGCAAGCAGAAGCTCGTCGATACCGGCGGACGCGTTGACCGCTTCAAGAAGCGTTTCAACATGACAGAGGACAAGAAATAATCATCCTATGAGAGATATGAGCTGCCTTTTCGGCGGCTCATTTTTCTATCTCAAAAATGCGTCATGTGTTGCACTATCCAAGCATTGTTAACAATATATTTCTCAAAAAGACTTGTAATAATTGCTCGGCGGCGTTATAATATTTGTAATCATTTTGTAATATTTTTAAGGGGGCGAAGCAATGTCGGGAAAGAAAAAGGGCAATGTTGCCAATCCTGATTTGCACAGCTCAGAGTCGCCCGCAAAGGACGGGAACGAGCTTAAAAACAGAATAAATGAAACTGCAAAGTATTCGGAGCTTTTTGAGAAGATAGATGTCGACAGCGATTATGACGATATCCTCGCAACATATGAGAAAACTCTCGACAAGCGCACCAGAGCCGCCATGAAAAAAGCGGGCGGTGTCGCTGACGAAGAAGAGTCCGTTGACGAAAACGTGATGATAGAGGCGGGCGAAATAGTTTCGGATGCCGATTCTGCGGCGCAGCCCGAAGTGCAGGAAACTGCCGAAGACAAGCCCGCGAAAAAGAAAGAAAAGGCTCATAAGGGCGATGCCGGAGCCGTACTTTATTCTTATATCGCGGCGCTCGGACTCGCAACCGGCACAACTTTTAAAAAGATGCTCGCGAAGCCTAAGAAGCTCGGCAGAAATATCGTCGGCTTTTTCAGATATGTCTTCCGCTTTCTCTGGCTCGGATTCAAGAAGTTATCCACATCATTTCTCATACATTCGTTGAGCAGGTCAAGGACTTCAGGCGCGATGTGCGCTCGGCTATGAATTATCTCAGGCAGAGCCGCCATAAGCCGAAAACACTGTTCCCGATACTCGGGCACTATGTGAAGAAGGCTTTCACCACCCATACGCAGATGTTCAAGACTATAGCGAACTTCGCTCTGCCCGTTGCCGCAGTGCTCGCTTTCGTGCTGACCGTCAACTATTGGAGCAGCGTCACGTTCGCGCTCAAGGTCAGCTACGACAACAAGGAGCTCGGCTATATCTCCGACGAGTCGGTGTATAACGAGGCTCAGAGCGCCGCAAAGGCGAGAATGACGACTACAAAGACGGATTCTTCCGCCAAACTTGATGATCCGACATATGAGCTTTCACTTGTCAGCGTCAACAAGCTTGTCGATTCTTCGATACTCTGCGACAGAATAATCGAAAATTCCGAGAGCAATGTCACAAACGCCTGCGGAATTTATATCGACGACGAATTTATCTGCTCCGTCAAGAACGAGACGGATGCAGCGAGCGTGTTCAATGCTATTCTTGAAAAGCACAAGGTGACCGACAGCAACAGCTTTGTCGATTTCGTTGAGAAGGTTGAGTATGTCCAGGGACTTTATCCTGACGACCCGAAGACCATGTGGGATGCATCGAAGCTCAAAAAGCAGCTTGAGCAGACTAAGCAGGCGAAAAAGACCTACACCGTCAAGGACGGCGATACTATATACGGCATAGCGGTCGCGAACGGGCTGACCGAAAAGCAGCTCATGGCGCTCAACCCCGATATGGGCGAGTATATTCATACAGGCGATCAGATAGTGGTCTCGAACGAGGTCAACTATGTCCGCGTCAAGGTCATGAGAACCGAGACGAGAACGGTCGCGGTCGATTATGATACCGAAAAGACCAACGATGCTTCGATGTTTAAGGGTACTACCCGTGTCACCCGCAAGGGCGAAAAGGGCGAGGACACAATAACCGAGCTTGTAACATATATCGACGGTCAGCGCGTCACTTCGCAGGAGGTCTCACGCGTCAGGACTAAAGAGCCCGTGACCGAAAAGAAGCTTATCGGCACGAAGTCGACCCGCGTCAGCGGCGGATATAATGTCAAGGTTTCCGGACGCGGCTTTGTATGGCCTGCACCCGCATGTACATTCGTCAGCTCGCCTTACGGCTGGAGAACCCTGCGCGGTTACAGAGATTTCCACACCGGTGTCGACCTCACTCTTCCCGGCGGCGGTTCGACCGGAGCGGTCATAGTCGCATCACTCGACGGTACTGTCGAGAGCGTGCGCCGAAGCAATTCCGGCTACGGACACTGCGTCGTCATCAACCACGGCGGCGGAGTCAAGACGAGATACGCTCACTGCCTTGCAGGCTCTATATCTGTCAGCGTCGGACAGCATGTCAGCGCAGGACAGGCGATAGCGCGAGTCGGCAGAACCGGCAACGCGACAGGTCCGCATCTTCACTTCGAGATAATCATAAACGGCAGCACAGTAAACCCGCTGCCCTATATCAGATAAAATTTTCCCCGCATCGAAAGGTGCGGGGATTTTTTATAAGATGACGAATCCTACCCAATTTTCCGTGGCGGGATTTTTTACTGTGCGCTGTATTTGCATCTGCCGTGAAGTTTAACGAATGCCCGTCGATGAATAAAAAAACGCCTCCCCATCAGGAGAGCCGTATAAATATGAGCTTTTGTCATTGAGCCTCGGCGGTAGTTATGGTTTTCGCTATCTCAACCACACTGTCAAAATCGGTTTCAAAATACATCATGTACTGGGTCAAATCATCAAGATATGTTATAGATGAAAAATCATTTTGCTCTACTACATAAACCGTTAAGCCGTTTACCGACAGCTCCTCGGTTCTGCTCTTTTCGGTAGTGTTGAGGAAGTCGATCGGTGCAATGATCTCTTTTGAGCAATATTTGGTTATAGCCGCTCGACCGGATATCTCGTTTGTACGATAACCCATGTTCACACTCGTCAGATATTTAACACCGTCTTCTCCTATGATTTCTGCCGTTATTTTATTGTAGACACAGTCGTTAGAGAAAAGCATTGCCGGCAGTTTTAAATCGGTAATATCATAATTTTTCAGTTTCCCGGCAATTTCCGTCCCCGGTACACTGTTCTCATCTTCTTTCGGCTTGTCGAAATGAACTCTTATGTGGTCTTCATAGAAAGAAAACGCATTGCTTTTTGCTTTCTCGTCCGTTGCGATGCCCGCGACTCCCATGGCGACAAGCAGCAGCGCCGCCGTCGCGGCTATTATCAATATCTTTTTCGCCTTGCCGCCGAAGCGATGCTTTTTCGGCTTTTTCGTATCCGTTTCGGTCTTTTCATCTTTGCCGTTATTACTCTCGGCCTTGTTGATATAGTAAAGGCAGTATTCAATCAGATCCGGATCCATCTCGGATTCGTCTTTTTGCAGTTCTTCTTCGATTATATTTTCAAGCTCTTCAACCGTGAGCTCAAGTGAGTCGTCATTCAGAATTTTCATGAATTCACTGTTCGTCATGTTAATTTCCTCCTTGCGTATATAGTGTGCGAATTTCAAAAAGGTTACAGAAAAAGTTAAATTTTTTGTTTTTCTATCTCTTCGTTTGAGAGAAGCACTATCTTTTTTCGCACCCTGAAAAGCTTCTGCTTGACATTCGTCTCGGAAATGCCGCGTTTTTCGGCGATATCTTTTATCTTCATGCGCTTCACATAAAAATCCTCGACCAGCGACTGCTCGTCGGCGTTGAGACGATTTAATACACTGTCCTTCATGTCGGTCACAAGCTCGTCGGAAATGTCGGAAAAATCGTGTATATCAAGTGAAGAAAATTCCATTACGGTTTCATAGCGTATGATTTTGTTTATGTGTTCAGATTCTCTTTTTCTGTTTTTGTATTCGTTTTTTATCTTGTTGTTTGCAACAGAGGTGAGCCACGCCTTGGGGTTATGGATCTCCGTCCCGGCGCGCTTGGCTTCGAGCAGCGCCATGAAAACATCCTGGACGCAGTCCTCAACATAGTCGGGCGAGTCTTTCAACTGAAATCTGCAAAAACTCTTTATGTATTCTCGGTAAAGATGCCAGAGCCGCTTGCATTCTTCTGTGATTTCATCTTTCTCCAAAATATCCAATTTCAAATCATCCCCTATATATTTTCTCGGCGTCAGCTCTGCTGCACATAGAGCGGAGCGCGTGGATTTATTGTACTATAGATAGGCTGATTGGGCAATAAACATGGAGAATTTTGTCGGTAAAGTGGTAATAAATGGGAAGTTGTCTATAACTTGAGCCATAGCAAAGTGAAATCGCATTACCCAACTGTTTTTTATAATCGTGCTTTCAATAGCCGCGGCGCAATGTTTGAAGTCTGACTGGAAAATGCGAGGAAACGGCTTGCGAAGCAAGACGCACGAGCGCGCACTCGTTCAAGCTCCGGCGCGTTTGCGCGCGAATGTGCCGAGCGACTAATTGAGAGCCGCGAGTTTGATAATGCGACGCGAAATTTCAGGGGGTGAGTTGTAGGGGTCGGCGACCTCGACGACCCTTTGACGCGTGAGCGTCACGGTGTTTTTTGGAGATGATGCAAGTAAAGCGATCCTTTAGTTACTTGCCGCTATTATAGATTTTAAAAGCAGGCGAACAAAGTTCGCCCATACGGTCTGTAAAATAAACTTTTGCGAGAATATCGTGCCGCTTGCGCGGTAGCGGTGCGTCGAGTCGCCGCACCCTACAAGCTGCGTGTCAATAAGTTACTGCAAATTTTGCGTGCGAATGATATCTGCCACTGTCGCATACTATATTACTTTGAGCGACAGCGAAACAACCCCTCAGTCTCAGTTTATGCCAAGCCAGTTCCCCTTGCAGGAACGCCTAAATGGATTTTGCGGCAAATCCCAATTTGCATATTTTTTTCCTACTCAATTGCCAAAAATAAAACAGCCGCAGCAAAATTGCTGTGGCTGTCCGTTTTTATGATATTGTTTCTTATTCCGAAGCTGCCGTAGCGTCAAAATCGAGTCCAGAATTCGGGTTCTGGCAGTATTTCATAGAAGCCTTGTAGAACCAGATGTATTCGCCGTCGCTGACAGCGACATTTGTAGCCTTGGTTATGCGCGTTTCAGCGATTCTCGCGGAGTCTGTGGCATCCGTTGAATTTTTGTAGACCGCGTAGTAGCTTTTTCCGCTGCCGTCCGGGGTTATTGTATATGTGCCGGCCTTTATGTCCTTGCCGACCTTGTACATTGCGGGAGTCGTGCCGTCGCAGCCTATCGAAGCCATGTCGTGCGAAGCTGCGTCATAGAGCTCACAGCCCGTGATGTGGACATATCCGTCCTTTGACAGCGTATAATAGACAGAGACATCGACCATCTTGAAATCGTTTGCAACATTCTGAACATAGGGGTCAACGCTCTTTTTGAAGCTGAGTCCGCCGTATGCGCCGGAGGCTTTCTTGATTATGTATTCGCCCTTCTGAATATCCCTGCCTATCTTGTATGTGCCGGGGGCATATTTGCCGTTGACCGCCTTGGGATGCTCGCTGGCGGTGTTGATGAACTTGCAGCCGCTGATGTAGAGCTCGTAGCCGCTTTCAAGAGTAACGAGCGTATGTGCGCCGTCTATCGTTATATCATAGGCGAGGGGCTGACCTTTGTCATCTTTTTTCTTGCCGTCCCAGAGGAGTGCAGAGTATTTTGAAGAAGTTTTGACAATGTAATATTCGCCGGGAGCGAGCTTGCCGCTTCCGCTGCCGCATTTGTAGTTGCCCGCGCCGTTCCAACCGGTGGAGCTGCCGTCGTCGGGCTTTTCGGTCGAGTTGGTCGGGAGAGTGACAACCTGCGCCTCGGTCGTTGCCGCGGCGGGGACAGTCTGAGTCGGTCTGCCCGAGGGCTTTGTCTCTTTTGCAGTGGAGCTTTCAGCTGCGGTGCTGTCCGCAGAGGGCTCTGTTGTGCCGACGGCGTCGGCAGCATCAGTTTCCGCCGAGGCGGCTGTTGTGTCCTGGTTGTCCTTATTGTTCTTGCACCCTGCAAACGCCAGAACACCGGCGAGCATAGCCATGCAGAGAATAATAGATATAAGCTTTTTCATCTTTTTTCCCTTTCGTGAAGATTATTGCGGGCTTACCCGTTTTGTCCATTATACCAAACCTGAACATTCAAGTCAACACGGGCAAAAAAGGCAAAAAAAGGAAGAGCCGCATCTCTGCGACTCTTCAATCGGTTGGTTTGTTATTTAGCTTTCGGAAGGAGTTCCCTGAGCTGTAGTGGTTGTGGTGTCGGGAGTTTTTGTGGTCGTCTCGGGAGTTTTTGTGGTTGTTTCGGGAGCATCCGTTGTAGTCTCAGGAGTGGCGGTTGTGCCGGGCTCGACATACGGAACAAGCTTTAAGCCGCTGCCGCGGAAATAGGTGCCATCTGTGAGTGTGATTACAGTGCCTGCCTTAACATTCTCTTTGTAGTCCTTGATGGAGAGCTCGATATATCTCAGATCGTAATAGACCATGTATCCGTTTTCGGAATCCGTGGGAACGAGGGTGTACTTGCCGGGCTTTATGTCCTTGCCGACCTTGTACATTCCGGAGTTGTAGCTGCCGTCGCTGTTTGCACCGGGGATTTTTACTCCGAGGGAAGTGTCTTCCATGAACAGGACGCGCTGACCCTTTTCAAGGTTGTAATAAACGGGATAATCCTCGGCGAACATGATTGCCGTTGCGTCCTCGTCAAAATAATCGCTTGATGAGAAAACGGTGAAGAACGAGCCTTCGGATGAACCGAGAGTGGTTATGCCTGCGGGGATGTCAACGCCGACTCTGTAGGAGCCGATCTTGTATTTGCCGTTTGTGGCGCCCATTTTATTGACTTCGGAGGCGAGGATGAATTTGCCGTTCTTGACTTCAAGAGTATATCCGGCTTTCATGGTGACGAACAGTCCGCAGGGAAGAATCTCAAATTCAAGCTCGCCGTCTTTGCCGTCGGTAAGCATAAGCGAGCATTTCTTTGAATTGGGAACTACATAGTATTCGCCTGCCGCGAGGTTCTTGCCGCAGGTGTATTTTCCGTCCTTTTTTCCACTCGGGCTTTCTGACCGAGGGAGTGGTGGTGTTGACCTGACCGGGATTTCTTGAGATGTCTGTAACCCTTCTGACGGCGTCGGAAGCGGGCTCTTTCTTCTCGGGCTCGGTCGTCTCTTCGGACGAGGGCTCGGTGCTCTCGTCAATGGCGACATCGACTGATGCGCCGCTCTCGGAGGGGGCGGTTGTGTCGTCGCCGTTCTTCTTCGACTTGCAGCCGCAGAAGAGGAACATTATCGCGCACATGATGAGCGCAACGGCGGAGATAAGTTTTCTTTTCATTGCTTTCCTTTCTTTTTTTTGACTTTTCTTTTTTCT
>ENA-OQET01001008-OQET01001008.1-human-gut-metagenome-genome-assembly--contig:-NODE-1008-length-13464-cov-2.967084_pt1 | contig 13464 bp, 16 predicted proteins | sample MGYA00242800_ERZ504645 | MGnify/ENA primary metagenome ERZ504645 (study PRJEB26092, sample SAMD00036308) | human gut metagenome | host: Homo sapiens | study: EMG produced TPA metagenomics assembly of... | reverse complement strand
CAAACAAGAATGCCAAGTGATAAAGAGATTGACCAAATCGTTGAAGAAAAAGGTTCATGGCGTAGTGATGAAATTGGATATAATACATATCAAAATGTTTTAAAGAAATTTAAAAAAAGAAAATCAATGTATTTTGACCAAGTTGTTGAAATTGACCATTATCAATTAGGAATCAAAGGTAAAAAAGTGTTAGTTGTATATGATGAAGATATTGATGATTTTTATCATCATTACATAAACTTTATATAAAAATAATGGAATATTGACAAATTTTTGTAATTATACTATTATAATTTTCAATAATAGAATCAAAGGAGAAATGTAAAAGTGGATTCTGCCCAGATAATGAATATCATATCATTAATCATTTTATTAATTTTATCATCGTTGTTTTCTTGTAGTGAAACAGCATTTTTTTATCGGAAGTAAAATTAAAATACGTACACTTGCTGAAGAAGGAAATAAAAAAGCAAATTAGTAGAGTCTTTATTAGATAATCAAGATCGTTTATTAAGTGCTATTTTAGTAGGAAACAACCTAGTAAATATCGGTGCTTCGTCACTTACAACAGCAACGATTATGGCTATTTTTGGAGATGGTGCACAAACAGTTGCAATCGCAACAGGTGTTGTAACATTGTGTATTTTGATTTTGGTGAAATCACACCTAAATCTCTTGCTACTCAAAACGCTGATAAATTAGTTTTTGCTTTAGCACCATTTATTCGTTTTGTTTGTATAATTACTAAACCAGTTGTTTTTGTGTTGAATATTATTACAGGATTTATTATTAAACTTTTAGGTGGTAATCAAGAACATGGCCCTAGTTTAACTGAAGAAGAATTGAAAACAATTGTAACAGTTGGACATGAAGAAGGTGTTCTAGAAAAAGAAGAAAAAGAAATGATACATAATGTTTTTGAATTTGGTGAAACTGAAATCAAAGAGATTATGACACCACGTATTCATGTTGAAAGTTTACCGGATGATTGTACATATGATGAATTAATGAATGTTTATCATGATGCACAGTATTCTAGATATCCTATTCATGATGAGTCTTTTGATGAAATTATAGGTGTTTTAAATATGAAAGATTTGTTGTTTATCGATATTGATAAAGAACATTTTGATGTTAAAAAGTATATGAGAGAGACTTTTTGTGGTCTATGAATTCAATCAAGTCAATGATGTTTTTGCTTCAATGAGAAAGGAACATGCAACACTTGCTATTGTATTAGATGAATATGGTGTTATGAGTGGAATTGTTACTTTTGAGGATATTGTTGAAGAAATCGTTGGTGAAATTGATGATGAATATGATGATACAAGTGATGATATTGTTAAAATCAATGATCATGAGTATTTAGTAGATGGTAGTTTAAATTTAAATGAGGTCAATGATGAAATTGATACTCATTTTGAATCGGAAGATTTTGAATCAATCGGTGGTCTTGATTTTAGGAGAGTTTAGTGGTGTTCCTAAAATAAAAGATAAAATTGAATTTCCAGGAGTTACAATTATTATCGAAAAGATGCATAAGAATCGAATTGAACTTCTTAGATTAATAATACATGAAATGAAAGAAGAGGAAGAAGGAGAGGAAAAACATCAATAAGATGCTTTTCCTTTTTTAAGGAGGCTATATGAAAACAACAGTTGAAATTAAAAAAATGGGAATCAATGGAGAAGGTATTGGTTACATTAATCGTAAAATTGTCTTTATTAAAGGGGCATTATTAAATGAAGAAGTAGAAATTGATGCCAAACAATACAATAATAAAAATTATTATTTTGGTGATTTAATTAGAGTCATTAAACCTTCACCAATGCGTGTTAAAAATCCATGTCGTGCGAATAAAGAATGTATGGGGTGTAATTTATTACATTATGCTTACCTAGCACAATTAAAACATAAAAAAGATTTAATTAAAGAATCTTTAAAGAAGTATACAGAATTAGATCGTTCACAAATTAAGATTGATCAAATTATTGGGATGAATCAAAAAAATGGTTTCCTTACACAAGCTAATTTACCAATTGTAGATTTTAAAGGAAAAGTTACTTTTGGGATTTATCAAAGAGAAACAAAATATTTAACAGTGATGACAGGGTGTATGAAACAACATCCATTAATTAATCAAACATTATTACAATTGGAAGAAGTTTTTAATAATCATCAATGCAAAACATATAATGATAAATTTAGAACAGGTTTAAGATTTATTAAATTACGTGTTTTCCAAGATAAAGTACAAGTCATCATTATTACAGGGAAAGACGGTTTAAAAGATGAAGTGGTAAGTGATATTAAAAAATTAAAACAAGTCAATGGTTTATTTATGTCAATTAATACTTCTAAATATCAAGATTTTGAAAGTCAAGGTTATAAGAAGATTTTTGGAAATACGAAAGAAGAATTTATTTGTGATGGTAAAAAATATATTATGTCTGTTAAAACAACTTTACCAGATCATTTAGAATCTTTTGAAATTAGAAATAAGATTGTTAAAACAATGGTCAAAGGAAGTAAAAAGATTATTTCTATTAATTGTGAAAATGGTATTTTAGAAATGAATTTAGATCAAGAAGTTGTTGCTATTGATGAAAAGAAAGATAATATTGAAAGTGCTACTTATAATGCTAAATTATTAGGAAAAGAAAATATTAAATTTGTTTATGGTCAACCAATTAAAAAAATGGTTACTTTTGCAAAAAAGAAAGTGTATGATACAGTGATTATTCAAGGAGTCAATGGGATTTCTAATGAATTAAAGGATACTTTAAGACTTGGAAAAGTACAAACAGTCATTTATATGAATTCTTCAACATCTATGCTTGCAAAAGATTTGCAAGAATTATCAAAATATTATAAAGTAGAAGAGATTAAAGCAGTAGATAGTCATATGTATCAATCATATGTGACATCAATTGCTAAACTTACAAAAAAAATAGGAGGAAGGAATAAAAATGGAATACGATTATACACCAAGAGGTGTCTGTTCAAGAAATATCCATGTAGAAGTTGAAGATGGGATTGTTAAAAATGTTATCTTTACAGGTGGATGTTCAGGAAATACTCAAGGAGTTGCTGCACTAGCAAAGGGTATGAAAGTTGATGAAGTTATTGAACGTTTAAAAGACATCAAATGTGGAGCAAAACCAACAAGTTGTCCAGCACAGCTTGCAAAAAGTTTACAAGAGCATGCTAAATAAGTGCTCATTTTTTTGTTTCTTTCATAAAATAAAATGGTGGTGTTATGTTAATTAGAATCAAAAAAATGCAGTTTCTAGTAGGGATTTGTTTGATTTTGCAAATTATTTTGTCTTCGTTATTTTTACCTTTTCATTTTATAGCGATGTTTTTATCTATTGTCATTATCATTTGGCAAAGAAGATTTTGTGTTTTACAGATTCGTTATCATTACTATACAGTTATTTTATATATCTATAGGTTGTTTGTTATGCTTGTTTTAACGTATTCTTTTTTTGAAATGCTGTATTTATTTTTAACTTTATATGTTGGTTTGATTTTAATTTATTATCTTTGGAAAAACATTTTTGTAATTCTTTTAATCAAGGATGATTTAGCGTATAATATGGAAAAAGGTGGTGGCAACATGATTGGTGAATTGAATATCTATAGTTGTTATAGTTTCAAAATAGTACGATTTTGATTCAAGATTTATGTAAAAGAGCGAAAGAATTGCATATGGAAGCATTGGCTTTAACAGATATCAATAATATGTATGGTGCGATTGAATTTTCTAATGCTTGTCATCATTATGACATCAAACCTATTTTTGGAATGCAAGGGGATGTACTTATTGATCAAGAAGTTTATCCCTTTTTTATTCTATGCAAAAGATCAAATTGGTTATCATGATTTAATGAAAATATGTAGTGATATTAATTTAAGTGAACATAAAGCGATTGAATTAGAAAGATTATTTTTATATCGTGAACATCTTTTTATTCTTTCTGGATGTAAAGAAGGAATTGTTGAAAGGCTTGTTTTAAAAGAGTTAGAATCTGAGGCTTTAAAATATATTGCATTGTTTAAAAAGATGTTTAAAGATAATTATTATATTTGTATTCAAGATCATCATTTAAAAATGCAATCATTTTTAAATGAACGTTTAAAAGCACTTGCCACTTTACAAGAAGTGAAGGTTTGTGCTTCGAATGAAGTACGTTATTTATATCCACAAGATGCTATAGCGGTTGATTTAATGCAAGCAAGTATCCATGGCGAAAAAATTGATCGAAATTATAAAGTACAAACAAATCAGATGTATTTAAAAGATGCTTATGAGATGTCTTTATTGTTTGATCGCGAAATTATAGAAAATACAAATGATTTGTTAAGAAGATGCAATGTCACTATTGAAACCAATCAAATGCATTTACCACACTATCCTTTACCTGAAAATGTGACGAGCCAAAATTATTTACAGCAACTTTGTATTGTTGGTTTAAAGAAAAGATTTAAAGGAAAAGAAGTTCCTAGAACTTATATAGAACGTTTAAAAAAAGAATTAAAAGTCATTGCTAAAATGGGCTTCAATGATTATTTTTTGATTGTTTTTGATTATGTAAGATTTGCGAAAACACATGATATTCAAGTCGGTCCAGGAAGAGGAAGTGCTGCTGGAAGTTTAGTGAGTTATGTTTTAGGAATCACGAATATTGATCCTTTAAAATATGATTTATTATTTGAACGTTTTTTAAATGAAGAGCGTGTTTCAATGCCTGATATTGATATTGATTTTCAAGATGATAAAAGAGATGAAGTTGTTAAATATGTTACAGAAAAGTATGGACAAGAACATGTTGGACAAATTGTTACTTTTGCTACCTATGGGCCTAAGGTTGCTTTAAGAGATTTAGGAAAAGTCGTTTCAGTTCCTTTACCTAAATTAGAAATGATGTCAAAGTATATTCCAACACAAGGAAAAAATCGAAAAACAGTAAAAGAAGTTTATGAATCTTCCTATGCTTTTGCAAGTATGGTCAATCAAGAAGAAATGTTACGAAAGATTTTACCGGCAATCTATCTTATAGAACGTTTACCACGTAATATTTCAATGCATGCTGCAGGGGTCGTTTTATCAGGAGATTGTTTAAATGAAGTGGTTCCTCTAACAAAAGGTCCTAATCAAAATGTATTGACACAGTATTCTAAAAATTATATTGAAAGTGTTGGTTTATTAAAAATGGATTTTTTAGGATTGAAGAATTTAACTGTAATTTCTGATATTTTAAAAAATATTGAAAAGTATGAAGGTGTTCATTTAAATTTAAATACGATTCCTTTAAATGATGAAAAAACATTTAAGATGTTATCAAATGGAGATACGTTAGGTGTTTTTCAATTAGAATCACCAGGGATGAAGAATTTATTTAGAAAATTAAAGCCAAGCAGTATTGAAGATATTGGAGCTGCCAATGCTTTATATAGACCAGGACCTATGTCACAAATTCCTCATTATATTGCTCGAAAATTTCATCAAGAAAAAGTGGAATACCCACATGATGATTTAAAAGATATTTTAAAATCAACGTATGGTATTATTATTTATCAAGAACAATTAATGCAAGTAGCACAAAAAATTGCTGGTTTTTCACTTGCTAAAGCAGATATATTAAGACAAGCAACTTCTAAAAAGACACTTGGGTTAATGGAATCAATGAAAGAGGAATTTATAAGTGGTGCTTTAAAAAATGGTTATGAAAAAAATCAGGCAGAATATATCTTTGGATTAATTGAAAAGTTTGCAGATTATGGCTTTAATAAAGCTCATGCAATTGCCTATGGCTTTAATTGGTTATCAACTTGCGTATTTAAAAGCTAATTATCCCTTATCATTTTTATGGAGCAATTCTTTCTAATGAACAAAATAGTGATGTTCATAAAATGGAATATATTGCAGAAGCTAAAAAATATCAAATTAGAATTTTACCGCCATCCATTAATTATTCTGAACATTATTTTAAACAAGTAGAAGGTGATTTACGTTTTTCTTTATTAGCTATTAAAAATGTAGGACAGGCAGGTTATCTAGCAATTGTTGAAGAAAGACAAAAGAATGGCTTGTTTAAAGATATTTTTGATTTTGTTTCGCGAATGGAAGGAAAGAAAATCACGAGTTTAATGTTAGAAAGTTTAATTGATGCGGGTACTTTTGATGAATTTGGACTTAATCGTGCGACTTTAAAAGCTAATTTAGAAAAGATTACAGAGTATGCACATTTAAAAAATATGATTGGTATTGATGAACCACCTATTTTAGAAATTATTAAAGAAAATAAAATGGTGCGTTTAGAATTAGAAAAGAAAGCGTTAGGTGTGTATTTAACACAACATCCTTTGGCTTATATGAAACAAAAAATCAATCAACCAATTCTTGCAGTCGCAAATTTAAATGAGTATGTCTCAAAAAATGTGAGAGTATTATTATCTTTATTTAGGGTCAAAGTGATCGTTGATAAAAAAGGAAATGAAATGTGTTTTTATTTGAAGGATTTTGATGAAAACAGGAAAATGTTGAGGGAGTCGTTTTTTTCTTCAACGTATCAAAGATATAAGACCATTATTAGAAAAAAATAAGATTGTATGTATTGAAGGAAAGATGAATTATCGAGATAAGCTTTCTTTAGTGGTACAAAATGTTAAAGAAGTAAATGAGGTATAAAATGGAAAAATTAGTTGTAATAGATGGGAATTTTTGGTTATTTAGTTGTTATTATGCAACAGCTGCTATGGGAAATTTAATGGTCAATAAAGATGGTGTACCAACCAATGCAGTTTATGGTTTTGCTAATAGATTAGAAAGTTTATTGAAACAAAATCCTGAGTATATTGTGGTTGCTTTTGATGCAAAAGGGAAGACTTTTAGAAGTGAGCTATTGGAAGAATATAAAGGGACAAGAAAGCCAACACCGGATGAACTTGTTTGTCAGTTTTCGATGGTTAGAGAATATTTAGAAGCTCATCATATTCCTTATATTGAAAAAGAAGGATATGAAGGTGATGATATTATTGGAACGATTTCTAAAAAAGCGTCAAGTCAAGGCATGGAAGTAGCTGTTTATACAAACGATAAAGATATGATGCAGTTGATTGATTCAAATGTTAAACAATACAAAAAGCCTCAAAAGACCAATGATTATGAAGTTATTACAGTTGAAAGTTTTAAAGAAAAATATAATTTAGAACCTGATCAAATGAGAGATCTTTTAGGTCTTATGGGAGACAGTGCTGACAATATTCCAGGAATTCCAGGAATTGGTGAAAAAACGGCTTTGAAGTTATTAAATCAATATGGGACAATAGAAAATCTAAAGGAACATATGGATGAATTAAAAGGTAAAATGGGTGAGAAAGTTAGAACGAATATTGAATTGGGCCTTTTATCTAAAAAGATTGCCACAATTATAACAGATGCACCTGTTGAATTAGATTTAGATGCTTGGAAATATGAAGGACAAGAATATAATGATGATCTTGCGGAGTTTTACAGACGTTATGATATGAACTCTTTACTTAAAAGAATGTCTCTTTCTACAGAAACAAAGCAAAGTAAACCTTTAGAATATAAAATTGTTGAAACTTTACCAAATATTAAAAAGAATACAGCTTTAATTGCAGGAGTCTATGATACGAATTATCATAAATCGGCTATTTTGGGATTTGGTCTTTATAATAAAGATGAAGCCTATTATATTTCTTTAGAAAATGCTATGCATGATGAAAACTTTAAGTCTTTCTTAAAAGATGAAAAGATTGAAAAATATGGTTATGATATAAAAAAATGTATCAATGCTTGTCGTTGGCATGGATTAGAAGTTAAAGGGTATACTTTTGATTTACAGCTTGCTTCTTATATTTTAAATCCTTCTTTAAAAGATGAAATTAAAATCGTTTGTGATTATTATCAATATTTTGATTTACAATTTGATGAGGAAGTTTTTGGAAAAGGTGCAAAAAAACATGTTCCTGAAGAAGATGTCTTATCGAAACATTATGTTTTACAAGCTAAAGCAATTTATGAATTGAAAAAATGAAGCAGAACAAAGATTGCAAAAAAGATCAACAATTTGATTTATACAAAAATGTTGAAATGCCTGTAGCGTATATTTTAGCGGATATGGAATTTCAAGGAGCTAAAATGGATAAAGATGTTTTAAAACAATTAGGAGATACTTTTAAAGGACAAATTGATCAATTAGAAAAAGAAATTTATTTATTGGCACATAAAGAAATTTAATATTTCATCTCCTAAACAATTAGGAGAAGTTCTTTTTGAGGATTTAGGATTACCTAATGGTAAGAAAACAAAAACAGGTTATTCCACATCAGTAGATGTTTTAAATAAATTAAAAAATGTTCATCCAATTATTGATAAAGTTCTAAATTATCGTACATTAAGTAAACTTTATTCAACTTATATTATTGGGTTACAAGAACAAATCTTTATTGATGGAAAGACACATACTATTTATAATCAAGCTTTAACTCAAACAGGACGTTTATCATCAACAGATCCTAACTTACAAAATATACCAGTCAAAACAGAAGAAGGAAAACTTATTAGAAAAGCGTTTGTTCCTGAATATGATTATTTAATATCTTTTGATTATTCGCAAATTGAATTACGTGTACTTGCTCATCTAGCCAATGTCACAAGTTTAATAGATGCCTTTAATCATGATAAAGATATTCATCGTCATACCGCAAGTGTTGTTTTTGGTGTAAGTGAAGAAGAGGTTACATCAACAATGAGACGAAATGCAAAAGCTGTTAACTTTGGAATTATTTATGGAATGTCTGATTATGGTTTGGCTGAACAATTAGGTGTCACTGTTAAAGAAGCTAAATCATTTATTGAAAAATATTTTGAAAAATATGCTGAGATTAAAGACTATATGAATAAAAGCATTGCTTTTGGAAAAGAAAATGGTTATGTTTCAACTGTCTTAAATAGAAAAAGATATATTCCAGAAATCAATGAAAAGAATTATATGAGACAAGAATTTGGAAAAAGATTAGCGATGAATTCTCCAATTCAAGGATCAGCCGCTGATATTATCAAGCTTGCAATGATCAAAGTGGATCAATTATTAAAAGAAAATCATATGAAATCAAAAATGATTTTACAAGTACACGATGAGTTGATTTTTGATGTTTATCAAGATGAATTGGATAAAATGATGAAACTTGTAAAAGAAGGAATGGAAAGTGCTTATCAAATGAAAGTGGAATTAAAAGCGGAAGGAACTTACGCTAAAAATTGGTATGAGTTAAAGTAGGTGAAAAAATGCCAGAATTACCAGAAGTTGAAACGGTTCGACGAACATTAGAAAATTTTATTTTAAATAAAAAAATTGAAGATATAAAAATTTTATATCCTAAAATCATTGATGATGATCAAGAAGAATTTGTACAAACTTTAAAAATAAGACTTTTACAGAGATTGATCGTGTAGGGAAATATTTGATTTTTAAATTGGAGGATGTTGCCTTTATTTCTCATCTTAGAATGGAAGGAAAGTATCAAATATGTAAAAAAGGGGATATACTTTCTAAACATGACCATGTTATCTTTGTATTAGATGAGGGTATGGAGTTAAGATATAATGATGTTAGAAAGTTTGGAAGAATGAATTTGGTGGATCATGATGATTATAAAAATCAACTGCCTTTAAGTAAATTAGGCCCTGAACCTTTTGAAATAGAATTACTTAGAGCTTTATCAAAAGCTTAAAAAGAAAAATAAAGCGATTAAAACAGTTCTTCTAGATCAAAGTATTATGACAGGGATAGGAAATATTTATGCAAATGAAATTTGTTATCAAATGCATTTAAATCCTTATACTAAAGCCAATGTTTTAAGTAAAAAGAGAGTTAAAGAATTAGTGGATGTTGCTTGTGAGATTTTAAATAAGGCTATTTTACAAGGTGGAACGACAATTCATTCTTTTAGTGCTAATGGAATTGATGGTTTGTTTCAAGTGCAATTAAAAGTGCATATGCAAAAGCATTGTCCATTAGGACATGAGATAAAAAAAGTAATGATTAATGAAAGAGGAACATATTATTGTCCAATATGTCAAAAGGCAAAACGATGAAAGTATACGGAATAACAGGAAGTATTGCATGTGGGAAATCGACAGTCACACATTATTTAATAGAAAGAGGTTATCTTGTTGTTGACGCGGATTTGATTTCAAGAAATGCTCTAACAATTGATCAAGAATGTATTTTGAAGGTTCAAGAGTTATTTGGATGTGTTAAAGATGGAATTGTTGATCGAAAGGCATTAGGAAGAATTGTTTTTCATGATAAAAATGCTAAAAAGCAGTTAGAGGCTATTATACATCCTTATGTGATTTTAAAAATGAAGGAAGAAATTGAAAAAAATAAAGAGAGAGATTGTATCTTTTTAGATATTCCTTTATTATATGAGTCTCATTTAGAATATTTGTGTGATGAAATTATTGTTGTTTATTTAGATGAACAAAGACAAGTTCAAAGATTGATGGCAAGAGATCATATTGATGAAAGTTATGCTTATACAATTATCAATAACCAAATTTCTTCTTTAAAGAAAAGAGAAATGGCCGATATTGTTTTTGATAACAATCAAGGGATAGAAGAGTTATATAAACAAATTGATGAATTTATAGAAAGGATCAGTCATGAAGAAATTATTAACGAGTGATGTTTATCAAGTAAGAAGTAGTTATATGCTTGATTTAACTGGTTATAAAACAGTTTTACAACTTTATCAACCATTGATTGGGATGGAAGCTACTGCTCTTTATCTAACACTCAATAGTGAATTGGATCAAATGACACTTACAAAAAGTCCTTCTTTGATTTCTAGATTATGTAAATTATCAGGATTTTCATTAAATTCTTTACAGGAATCTTTTGATAAGTTAGAAGCTGTAGGACTTGTATGTTCATATGTTAAACAAACGAATGATAATCGTTATCTTTTTGATTTGAAAATGCCGTTATCACCTCAAGAATTTATTAATCATCAAATTCTTGATCGTTTATTGAAAGATAGATTGAAAGATGAATATGAAAAAACAATAGCGATTTTTCAAACGTATAATGTTAATTTAAATGATTATCAAGAAATGACAGCATCGTTTACAGATGTTTTTGAAATTCATCATCATGAAAAAAATATATTAAAAGAAAAAAAATATAAACAAAAAATACAAAATTCTATTGAAAATAGTTACGATCTAACGTTGTTTTATCAAGGCATTGAAAATTTACAATTATCTAAGAAAATGTTTGATCAAGAAGATGAAAAAATAATTCAACAATTAGGAATTTTATATCATATCAATGCTTTAGATATGCAAGATCTTGTCAAACAATCAATGATTGAAAATCATTTAAATAGTCGGTTATTGGCTCAAAACTGCCGAAACTATTATGATTTAAAAATGCCGGAAAAATTTACAGAGGTATTTCATAAGCAATCCCCTTTGCTTCAAAGTGAAAAACAGGGAGAATCTTCTTTACAAAAACATATTTATTATTTAGAAAATATTTCACCTTATGATTTATTAAAAGATAAAACGGGTGGTAAAGAACCATTAAAAAGAGATCTTCAAGTTGTCGAATCTGTTTTAACAACGTTACAATTAGAGCCAGGAGTTGTCAATGTTTTAATAGAAACAACACTTCAAAAGTGTAATCAATCATTACCTAAAAATTTTATAGAAGCTTTAGGAAGTCAATGGAAAAGAAAAAAAATAAAAACGGTTCAAGAAGCGATAGAAGAAGGAAAAGCTTATTTGAAATATCAAAATCAACAACATCATGACTGGGATGATTTTACAAAAGATATTCAAATTGTTTCTCAAGAAAAATCAACAGCAGATAATATTGATGAAGATGCTCTTGCAATGTTAGAAAAATATGACTAGGAGGAGAAAAAATGCAAAGTTTACAAGATTTACATTTATTTGATGATGATCAAAATTTTCAAAAACAAAAAGAAGAAAGTATCAATGAACTTATAAAGGATCCGTACATAATGAAAGTTTTATCTGATGGACAAGTAGGACGAGATTTTATAGAAGAAAATTGGGTTGAATTTTTAGATTTTCAAGAAGATATGCAAAAATGTAAAGATTGTAGGGGGCTTTATCAATGTCATAAAGTTTCTAAAGGAATGAAGCAAGCGGTTCATGTTGAAAATCATCATTTAAAAACAATACTTGTCCCTTGTAAGTATGGAAAAGAAATATTAGAAAAGCAAAATATTTTAAGTCATATTACTGTTTCGAATGTGAGCGATGATTTATTATTATCTGATTTAAAATCAATTAAAGATATTATGAACAAAGAACTTGCAAGTACAATTGATCATTTTTTATCGAATACGTCAAAAAAAGGTTTATTTATTTGTGGGCCATCTGGTTGTGGAAAATCAACATTAGCTGGTTTTTTAACAAGATCACTTGCTAAACAAGGGTATCATTTAGGATATGTGCATTTTCCTACATATTTAATCGATTTAAAGAATTCTTTAGTGAATTTGGAAATGATAATAATATAGAGGAACTTCGTAATGTAGATTATTTAGTGATTGATGATCTAGGTGGAGAAAATGTAACAGGCTGGTCAAGAGATGAAGTTTTAGCAGCTGTATTGACATATCGTAATCAAAATAAAAAGATAACGTTATTTACCAGTCAATACACCCAAGATGATTTAATTAAAATCTATACATTTGAAAAAGATGCGCGTGAAAAAATAAAAGTAGAGCGCTTACTTAACACAATATTTACAATGAGTATGCCAATTATGATAAAACAATAAGATTTAGCATAATAAATGTGTAAAAATTCTTGTAGAAAAGTCATGATTTGTGCTAAAATCACTATGTATGAAATGTTATGAAATAGGGAGTGAACATTATGGTTAAATGTATAGGAGTTTTAACTTCTGGAGGAGATGCTCCAGGAATGAACGCTGCTGTAAGAGCAGTAGCGCGTACATGCTTAAATAAAGGAATTGAAGTATATGGTGTAAAACTTGGTTATAAAGGATTACACGATGGAGAATTTATTAAGTTTGATCGTCATAGCACACGTAACATTATTAATATTGGTGGTACTATGTTAAAATCAGCAAGATTCCCTGAATTCAAAGATCCTGAAGTTAGAAAAGAAGCAATTGAAAAAATGAAAGAAGTAGGAATGGAAGCTTTAGTTGTTATCGGTGGAGACGGAAGCTACAATGGTGCCTTAAAATTAACTGAAATGGGTATCAACTGTATTGGTATTCCAGGAACAATTGATAATGATATTCCTGATACTGATCATACAATTGGATTTGATACTGCATTAAATACAATTGTTGATGCATTAGACAAATTAAGAGATACATCAAGTTCTCATCAAAGATGTACAATTCTTGAAGTTATGGGAC
>ENA-OQET01001007-OQET01001007.1-human-gut-metagenome-genome-assembly--contig:-NODE-1007-length-13464-cov-4.006673_pt1 | contig 13464 bp, 16 predicted proteins | sample MGYA00242800_ERZ504645 | MGnify/ENA primary metagenome ERZ504645 (study PRJEB26092, sample SAMD00036308) | human gut metagenome | host: Homo sapiens | study: EMG produced TPA metagenomics assembly of... | reverse complement strand
GCGCCAGCAGGCTGGTTTGTCCGCAATAGAAAACTAACATTTCATTTGGTGATTGATTAAATGCTTGTGAAAACAACCGATGGAACGCCGGATGCGGTGAAAGTCGCACGTCCGGTGTGGAGTGGGGGAAAATCCGGCGATAACTTCAAAGGATTACCTATCACTATAAAGCGTATGTCAGAGATCATGAAAAAGAACTGAGACAAACAGTACTGAACATCAATCTGGACATGATCGGAACGTATATGGGAAAATTTATCGCCTGTGTATCGGCAGAAGAAAAGCTTACCCATTACATCAGCTATATGGCTGCAGAAGTTGGATTTCCAATTGCGGCAGAAAACGGCGTCTATTCCAGTGATTCCACACCATTTGCCGATCATGGGGTTCCGGCTGTTTCGTTTGCGCGTATTGCCAACGGAAATGTCGCCCCGATTCACTGCCGCTACGATGTCAAAGATGTGATGTCGATGGAGCAGCTGCAAAAAGATATTGATTTCCTGACAGTATTTACCGGAAGATTCGCAAACGCAGCGGTCTGCCCGGTGGCAAGAGAAATACCGGAAACGATTCGGAAACAATTGGATGAATATTTGTTTCGCAAGAGAAAAGAAGCCTGATATACTTCGATCACGGATATGAGCAGCGAGACGAATTGCAAATAGGAAAAAGAACGACAGTGGCAGGAGAGAGAAACCATGAAAAAAATAGAACTGGTAGAAATCAGGCAGGTAAACGATGCCCTTGCAGAAATGGTTGCGCTGTTTCGAGTAGAACTGCGTTCCTATAAAGGAATTGCATCAAAACCGAACGTGGAAGACGGACGGGAAGAAATGAAGGAATACCTTTTAGCAGGATTTCCAGTGTTTGCCGCCACGGTGCATGGCGAATACGCAGGTTATGTTGTCTGTCGTATTGAGAGCGAGGTGGTGTGGGTGGAATCCATCTTTGTCAGAGAAGAGTACCGCCGGCAGGGAGTTGCTGCCGCACTGCATGGCAAGGCAGAAGAAATTGCAGCTTCTTATGGAAACGATACGGTTTACAACTATGTCCATCCCAATAACCACAGGATGATTGAATTTTTGGGAAAGCGTGGTTACACCGTTCTGAATCTAATTGAGATTCGTAAACCGTATCTGAATGAAAAACTGACGCAGACGATTACGGTTGGGGAACATGAATTTGATTATTGAGGGAGTCATTTTCATCCCACAATTCCAGAAAAGCCCGAAGTTCAGACGGAAGGCGCCCCTTGCGCCAGGCAAGCAGGATTTCGGTTGTAAGGTCTGCATCTGTGATGGTGCAGGCCTTTAATTTATGGGTAAGATTCAGCATGGAGGCCGGCAGAAGAGCGATGCCAAGGCCTTTTTCTGCCATTGTCATTGCCGTGCGGGCGTCCTCGCAGGTGAGATAGATATCGCAGAACAGACCTGCCTGCTCGAAAGCGGAGAGCATGTATTTCCGGTAGCGGTTCGACAGAATCAGCGGCTGCTCGGCAAGTTCTGTAAGCGAAAGGGTTTCACGCCCGGCAAAAAGCGGGTGAGAAGGGAGTGCCATGGCGGTGATGCTCTCTTTTAAAAGGGTCTTCGTCTCACAGCCATTTAAAACGATTGGCGTGCGGAGCGTGGTGAGATCCACCATGTGATTTTCGAGCTGGTCTTTTAAAGCAAAGGTAGAACCCTCGTGGACATCGAAATGGATGTGCGGGTATTTCCGGGAAAATCGCAGGAGATAGTCGGCGAGCAGTGAAACGGTGGATGGCGTCATGCCGATGTGGAGTGTCGCAGACTGACTGGATTTTACGACTTCGCGCCTGGTGAGATCCGCAAACATCAGAAGCGTTCCTGCCTGTTCATACAGTGTTTTTCCTGCCTCGGTCAGAGTGATTTTCTTCGTGCCGCGGATGAGAAGAGGCACCTGAAGCTCTTCCTCCAGCATTTTGATCTGATAACTTAACGGCGGCTGTGTCATATGCAGCACCCGTGCCGCCCCGCTGATGGTTCCCGCATCCACGATGGCGCGGAAGTATTCGAGTTGTCGAAGTTCCATAAAAATCCTCCTGAAAAAACTATATAAAAATTATTCAATTTCAATATAAAAACAATAATTTACATATAGAATACGCCATGCTATACTGAAAAGCAAGTGAAAAAGAAGGGAATGAGGGAACAAATGAAACGAATTGATTTCGAACATGGAACCGTAACCGGAAACATCCTCGGGGCAGCGCTCCCGATGCTGGTTGCTCAGATTTTGAGTCTGCTGTACAATATTGTAGACCGCGTCTACATCGCGCGGATCCCGGAGGTAGGAACGGCGGCACTCGGTGCAGTCGGTCTGTGCTTTCCGCTGATCGTTATCATCACAGCATTCAGCAACTTGTTTGGAAGCGGCGGCGCTCCGCTGTTTTCGATTGAGCGTGGAAAGAATGATCAAAAAAAGGCGGAACGTATTATGAATACGTCGTATTCCATGGTATGTGTCTGTGCTGTCATACTGATGGTGATCGGCTTTTTGTTTGCCCGTCCACTGCTGTCACTGTTCGGTGCATCGGCAGATGCGATGGTATACGCGTATCCTTATATGATGATTTATCTGATCGGAACTTTGCCGTCGATGGTGGCAACCGGCATGAACCCGTTCATCAACGCGCAGGGCTACTCGACCGTTGGTATGCTTTCCGTCACGATCGGAGCGGTCGCAAATCTGCTGCTTGACCCGCTGTTTATCTTTGTGTTTGGCTTTGGTGTGCAGGGGGCTGCGATTGCAACTGTGATTTCCCAGACACTTTCCGCAGTGTTCGTTCTGTATTTCTTGACCCGGAAATCGGAACTGAAAGTGCGCTTTGTGCGGAAAGATGAAATTTCTGAGTGTGCAGGCTATGCGAAAAATATTGTCAGCCTCGGTACCGCGGGATTTATCATGCAGCTGACCAACAGCCTTGTCACGATCTGCTGCAACAACGTACTCTCCGTGACCGGCGGTGATATTTACATCTCTGTTATGACGATTGTATCGAGCGTGCGTCAGCTCGTCGAGACACCGATCTATGCAATGAATGAGGGAACTTCTCCGATTTTGAGTTATAATTACGGTGCACGCCGTCCGTCCCGCGTGCGCAAGGCGATGTGTGTCATGAGTGCGATGATCCTTGGCTATACCGCAGTGATGTGGAGCGTGATTGTTCTGGCGCCGCATGCGCTGATCGGTATTTTCAGTTCGGATGCGGTACTGACAGCAGATGCGGTTCCGGCTCTGAAGCAGTACTTTGCAGCATTCATTTTCATGGATCTGCAGTACATTGGACAGACCGTATTCAAATCTCTGAATAAAAAGAAACAGGCGATCTTTTTCTCTCTGCTCCGAAAAGTCTTCATTGTTGTACCGCTCACCTATCTGATGCCGTACGTACTCCACATGGGAACGGACGGTGTCTTCCTTGCCGAACCGGTATCAAACGTGATCGGCGGAAGTCTCTGCTTTATCACCATGCTGATTCTGGTTCTGCCGGAATTGAAGCGAATGGAGCAGCAGAAGTAATAGTTTTGAAAAGCTTTTGAAAAAAGTACAGGAAGATATTTACCGAAACCGTTTCGGCAGATATCTTCCTGTTTTTGTTGCGATACATACGATAAAAAGGGTTAGATTCCCCTTTTTCGCTGCGCTGCATTCGAAGAGAGCTGCCGGTGGCAGTTTCTGCAGGTGAAAAAATTATAAAGTATAGCTAAAAACTATTTTGTTGTATCGAAGATAAGTATTTGATCTTTCCGGAAATTCACGCTACACTGGAAACAGAAAAAACAAAAGAACAGGAGAGGGTTTTTTATGGAAGAAAACAAAATGGGAACGATCCCGGTCAGCCGTCTGGTGATTTCCATGGCGCTGCCGCTGATGCTGTCACTTCTGATTAATTCGCTTTACAACTTCGTAGATTCCGTGTTCGTTGCGCGGGTTTCTGAGGATGCACTGACGGCAATTTCCCTGGCGGCTCCGATGCAGCTCATTGTATCATCGCTCGGCCTTGGAAATGCGGTCGGCCTGAACGCTGTCATTTCCCGCGCGCTTGGAGAAAAGAATCAGAAAAAGGTAAAAGATGCAGCGAGCGCCGCGCTTTTTCTTGCATTCTGCTCGTGGATTTTAAACAGTATTTTATGTATCGCATTTGCCCGGATCTATTTTGAAAGTCAGTCCGGCGGCAATGAAGCTATCGCAGCGTATGGCATCCAATACTTAAGTATCTGTATGATCGCGTCTCTCGGCCAGATGGGACAGTGGGTCTTTGACCGGTTTGTCATGGCAAGCGGAAAAGCGCACCTTTTTATTTTTACACTTTCCGCCGCATCGCTGACAAATCTGATTCTCGATCCGATCTTTATTTTCGGCTGGTTCGGCCTTCCGCGGATGGAGACGGCCGGAGCTGCGCTGGCAACCGTCATCGGCCAGTTTGTGGGCTGTCTTGCCGGAATGATGATTAATAAAAAGTGGAACCCGGAAATCCCGTTTGCTTTTACGCTGAAACCGGACTGGGTGAGTGTGCGTGAGATCATAAAAGTCGGTTTTCCGTCCACGCTGGTACAGATTCTGACCTCGGTTGTCAACATGGCGATGAATGCGATTATTATTACCTTTTCTTCGACGGCAGTTGCTGCTTTTGGTGTGTGCACAAAGATTCAGAATATTACAACCGTCGGTGTTCACGGTATCACAAACGGTCTGATTCCGATTGTAGCGTACAATTACGGCGCAAAGCAAAAAGAAGAATCCGTCAGTCGATCCGGTACGGCATTCTTTACGGCGGCGGACTGTTTCTTATCCTTTTTTGCCGTGCTGGAATTCTGTCCTGGCGTTGTACTGAAACTTTTTGATGCCTCGGACAATCTGATGCGCATCGGAGTTCCGGCGCTCCGCATTCTGGCAGTGGCCTATCTGCTTTCGATTCCAGGCCTGATCTATCAGGCGGCGTTGCAGGGACTTTCCCTTGGAAAAGAAAGTATGTACATATCCATGACACGCCAGGCGATTCTGCCGCTGATGTTTGCATTTCTTCTCAAAGGATTTGGAAACCTGAATCTGATATGGGGCGCCTTTGTCCTGGCTGAGCTCTGCGGCATCCCGCTTGCAGCAGCTCTCTGGAAACGGAAAGGGGAAAAGCAGATTCAGTTTTAAGTATAGAAAAGAAAAACAAAAAGGCTGTTCTTTGCGAAAGGCAGCCTTTTTTGCATACCATAAGATAAGAATACACAGGGGCTTATGGATGAAAGAGCAGGAAAATCTGACAGGAAAAAGGAATTACAGCCGCCGTGCTGGATACAGGGATTTTTCCCCATATGGATTTTGACGGCCGGATTGTAGCCTTCCGGGATCTTGTGTACGGGCGGGAGACGCCTTACGATGACAATGGACACGGAACGCATGTTTGCGGTATCCTTGGCGGAAGTGGAAGAGCGTCCGGCGGAAAATACCAGGGTGCGGCACCGGGATGCCGGTTTGTCGTAGTGAAGATTCTGGACCGAAGGGGAAATGGAAGAAAGCAGGATATCCTCGCGGCGATTGACTGGGTGTGCAAAGAGCGAATAAGACTTAATATCCGCATTTTAAATATTTCAGTGGGAACAACAGAGCAGGAAAAATCGGTGGATGATCTGCTCGTGCAGGCGGTGGAGCGCGCCTGGGATGACGGGATCACAGTTGTGACAGCGGCCGGAAATCTGGGGCCCGCTCCGGGCAGTATTACGGCGCCGGGGAGCAGCAGAAAAGTGATCACCGTGGGAGCGGGCGATCTGCTGGAGCCAAGAAGAGGAATCTCTGGATGCGGCCCGACACGGGACTGCGTCTGCAAACCGGATCTTGTCGCGCCTGGAAAACGTCTCATTTCCTGCGCGCCTGGAAGAAGCAGGAAGGAATATGTGGTGAAGAGCGGCACCTCGATGGCGGCACCGCGGGTGTCCGGAGCCGTGGCTTTGGCACTTGAACGGGTTCCGGATCTTACAAATGTCCAGGCGAAAATGCTGCTTTGCGAATCGGCGAGAGACCTTGGCCTTCCGCGCAACCGTCAGGGGCATGGGATGCTTCAAACAGACCGTTTTCTGTCTCTTCTGTGAGACACTGTGCGGCAGCATAAAAAAGAAAAATGAAGGAAAACACCTCTCATCCTGCAAAAATTGTGTGAATTTATGGGAAAATGCCAAAAAATCAGGCGAATTTTGACTTGACAAGCTATAGGATACTTTATACAATAAACGGGAATAGAAAAAGGAGGCCTACTATGGAAAAAATTCAGATGACCACTCCTCTGGTAGAGATGGATGGAGATGAGATGACCAGAATTCTCTGGAAAATGATCAAAGATGAGCTGCTTCTCCCGTTTATTGACCTGAAAACGGAATATTACGATCTGGGACTGGAACACAGAAACGAGACGAACGATCAGGTAACCGTAGATTCCGCAAACGCTACCAAGAAATACGGTGTAGCAGTCAAATGTGCCACCATTACGCCGAATGCAGCGCGTATGACCGAGTACAATCTGAAAGAAATGTGGAAGAGCCCGAACGGAACGATCCGTGCCATGCTCGACGGAACCGTTTTCCGTACCCCGATTGTCGTAAAAGGCATCGAGCCGTGCGTGCGCAACTGGAAAAAACCGATCACGATTGCCCGTCATGCATACGGAGATGTCTATAAAAATGCAGAAATGCGCATTCCGGGATCGGGAAAAGCAGAACTGGTTTATACGGCTGAGGATGGCACCGAGACAAGAGAACTGATTCACAACTTCACCGGCGCTGGTGTCATTCAGGGTATGCACAATCTGGATAACTCCATAGAAAGCTTTGCGAGAAGCTGTTTCGAGTACGCACTGTCCACGAAACAGGATCTGTGGTTTGCAAGCAAGGATACGATTTCCAAGAAGTATGATCACCGCTTCAAGGATATCTTCCAGGAGATCTTCGATGCAGAGTACAAAGAGAAATTTGCAGAAGCAGGCATTACCTACTTCTACACTCTGATCGACGACGCCGTTGCCCGCATCATGAAAGCAGAGGGCGGTTTTATCTGGGCCTGCAAGAACTACGACGGCGATGTCATGAGCGACATGGTATCCTCCGCCTTCGGTTCCCTTGCGATGATGACTTCTGTTCTCGTATCCCCGCACGGATATTACGAGTACGAGGCTGCGCACGGAACCGTACAGCGCCACTATTACCGTCACTTAAAAGGTGAGGAGACATCCACCAACTCCGTGGCCACCATTTTTGCATGGACCGGCGCACTCAGAAAACGCGGGGAAATGGATGGAAACGCAGAACTTTCCGCATTTGCAGACCGTCTGGAAAAAGCAACGATCGCAACGATCGAGAGCGGAAAAATGACAAAAGACCTTGCGCTGATCACCACCATGGAAAATCCGACCGTATTAAACAGCCGTGATTTCATCCTGGCCATCCGCGAGGAGCTGGAGAAATAATTAAACGAAGCAAAAAAGAAAGCCGATCCGGCATTCCCGCAAAAAGGGATGCGCCGGACCGGCTTTTTCTGTTTTGAATTTTCCGGGGAAAACCAGGCCTATTCGGCAAGCTCTTCCCATTTTTCATACAGCTCTTCGAGTTCCGCGGCAATCTCTGCTTTCTCTTTGCTTAATTTCACACACTCTGCCACATTCGTTGCGACTTCCGGTTTCGACATTTCCTCATCAATTTCCGAATCGCGTGTCTCAAGCTCTTCAATTCGTTTCTCCGTCTTTTTCAGCTCGTTTTCTTTCTTGCGGAGACGTGCCTGTTCTTCTTTCTGCGCTTTCCAGTCCAGCTTTGTGGAGGAGGCTTCGGAAGGAGCCGCTGCTTCTTCCGGAGCGGCGGCATCGGCAGCAGGAGCATAGATGCGGGTCAGCTCTTCTTTTTTCTCCAGATAGTAATCGTAATTTCCGATATAGTTGACGAGTGTCTGTCCCGTCAGCTCCAGAATCCGGGTTGCGGTCTGGTTAATAAAATAACGATCGTGGGAGACATATAGCACCGTTCCGGTGTAGTCCTTCAGTGCATTTTCCAGAATCTCTTTAGAGACGATATCGAGGTGGTTGGTCGGCTCGTCGAGGATCAGGAAGTTGGCGTTCGAGAGCATCAGCTTGGCAAGGGGAAATTCGTCCGCGCTCACCGCCGCTCAAGGTATGAATCGGTTGGAAGACATTGTCGTTTGTAAACAGGAAGGCGGCCAGCACATTTCGGATTTCGGTGTTTGTCAGATATGGATACGCGTCGGAAATCTCCTGGAAAATGGTCTTTTCCATGTGGAGCACCTGATGCTCCTGATCGTAGTAACCGATTTGTACACGGCTTCCAAGTGTAAAAGAGCCGACATCCGGGCGGATGACTTCGTTTAAGATCTTTAAGATCGTCGTTTTTCCCGTTCCGTTGTTTCCGATGATTGCCACGCGCTCGCCGCGCTTGATTTCGAAATTCAGATCCTGGAAAAGCGTCTGTCCCGGGAAGGCTTTGGAGAGGTGCTCGACGGTCAGCACATCGTTTCCGCTTGTGATGCGCGGTTCCAGACGGATCCGCATATCGGAGCGTACTTCGGTCGGCTTTTCCAGCACATCCATTTTGTCCAGCATTTTTTCACGGCTCTCGGCGCGTTTGATGGATTTCTCGCGGTTGAAAGATTTCAGCTTTGCAATGACTTCTTCCTGATGGTGGATTTCCTGCTGCTGGTTGACCCAGGCATGGTAAGCGGCTTCACGGAGCATTGCTTTTTTCTGACTGTAGGCGGTATAGTTTCCCTCAAAAGTTGTTACTTTTTTATTGTCCACTTCAACGACTTTTTGTGACAACGCGGTCGAGAAAGTAACGGTCATGGGAGACGATCAGGACGGCTCCGCTGTAATTTAAAAAGATACGTTTCGAGCCAGGAGATCGAGTCCATATCGAGGTGGTTGGTCGGCTCGTCGAGCAGAATGATGTCCGGTTTGGTGAGCAGCAGTTTACCAAGTGCCACGCGGGTCTTCTGACCGCCGGAGAGGGAGTCCACCTGTTTTTTCAAAATCGCTCTCGGAAAAGCCAAGACCTTTTAAAACACCGACGACTTCACTGCGGTACGCGTATCCGTTTTCCAGTTCAAAGGTATGGGAGAGGCGGGTGTAGGTGGAAAGAAGTTCATCCAGCTCTGTACCGGATTTTGTATTCATATCACTTTCCATCTGACGGAGGCGTTCCTCCATATCGATCAGATTCTGTTTCGCGGTCAGCACTTCCTGGTAAATGGAAAGGTGTCCGGTCAGATCCTGATGCTGGGCGAGATAGCCCATCGTCTTTCCTTTGGAGAGGATGACCTCTCCCTCATCGGCCCTCATTTCGCCGATGATGATTTTTTAACAGCGTCGATTTTCCGGCACCGTTGATGCCGACCAGTGCGGCTTTTTCGCGTTCTTCTATATGAAAAGATGCATTTTTGATAATTTCCGTTGTCCCGAATGCTTTCGAGATATTCTGACATGCAAGAATCATGTGGTTCCTCCAGATAACATATTTCTGTATTTTGACATAATACACCATCCTTATTATAGAGAGTAATACACAAAATTTCAAGAAATCTTTGACAATTTTCTATCAACCATATATAATATGAATATATGCAGGTGTAAATAAGGAGGAATTTATCTTGGAAGAAAAAGGAATTTCGCGGGCAGTTATCAAAAGACTTCCTAGATATTATCGTTACCTGGGCGAATTGCTGGAGGACGGAGTAGAACGGATCTCTTCCGGTGAGCTGAGCGAGCGGATGAAAGTGACAGCTTCCCAGATTCGCCAGGATTTAAATAATTTCGGCGGCTTCGGCCAGCAGGGGTATGGTTATAACGTGCGGTATCTGTACAGCGAGATTGGAAAAATTTTAGGTCTGGACAGAGTCCACAATATGATTTTTGTCGGAGCCGGAAATCTGGGACAGGCGCTTGCTAATTATGCGGCCTTTGAAAGAAGCGGATTCAAAACGGTCGGTATTTTTGACGTCAACCCGGTATTAAAAGGAATCTCCGTGCGCGGAATTGAAATCCGCATGGCGGACGAGCTTCCGGAATTTATCAAGGAACACCATGTAGAGATTGCGGCTTTGACACTGCCAAAAGCAAAAGCGGTAGAGATGGCAGAGATTCTCGTGGACAACGGTGTAAAAGCAATCTGGAATTTTGCACATACCGATCTAAACTTAAAACTTCCGAAAGATGTGATCGTCGAGAACGTCCATCTTTCCGAAAGTCTGATGCGTCTCTCCTACAATCTGACCAGATATGAGGCGGAGCATCCAAAGAACAATTAAGAAACCAAAACAAAAGCAGGAGAGTCTTCGGGAAACCGGAGACTTTTTCTGTTCACTTTCCGGATAAGGCAGGAAAAGGAGGAAAAGCGATGAAACGGATTCTTACAGCAGCACAGATGAAGCAGGCAGACCGCAATACGATCGAAACCATGGGGATACCGTCCCTGGTACTGATGGAGCGCGCAGCGCTGTCCTGCGTGGAGGAGCTTCAAAATGGAACATGGGATACAGGAAAAGTCCTTGCTGTGTGCGGTCCCGGAAATAATGGAGGGGACGGTGCGGCAATTGCACGGATTTTAAAGACGAAAGGGGTGGATGCGGAACTGTTCTGTCTTGGAAATCCGGAAAAATACAGTGAAGGCATGAGAGCACAGAAGAAAATTGCGGAAAAATTATGGGGTCCGTGAGGTTAAGAATCCGGATTTCCGGGAATATACTGTTATCATAGATGCCATCTTTGGAATTGGCGTATCCCGTCCGCTGGCAGGGGAGTACCGGAGGGTAGTGGAAGCAATCTGCGCAAGCGGTGTTCCTGTTCTTGCCGTGGACATCCCTTCGGGGATCCACACGGATACCGGAGAGGTCCTTGATGCGGCGGTGAAAGCCAGAGCCACGGTGACATTTGCCTGTGCAAAGCCAGGGCTTCTCTTTGATCCCGGAAAACGATATGCCGGAGAGGTCCTGGTCCGTGATATCGGAATCGGCTTTGATGCAGGAGAAGAGGAGACGCCCTGGTACGGTTCAGTGGAAAAAGAAGATCTGGACCGGTTTCTTACCCGCACGCCGATGGGAAATAAGGGAACCTTCGGAAAGGTGCTGGTACTTGCCGGTTCCGGTGCCATGTGCGGAGCCGCTGTTTTGTGTGCCAGGGCAGTCCTTGCATCCGGTGCCGGCATGGTAAAGGTTGTGACAGAGGAAAGAAACCGTACGCCGCTTTTCTGTGCCCTGCCGGAAGCAATGGCGGATTTCTGGAAGGAGGATGAGCCGCTTCCGGAAGAAGCCCTGCTGCAGGATCTCGCCTGGGCGGACGCTGTTGTTGCGGGACCGGGACTTTCCAAAAGCCGGACGGCAAAAGAACTGCTCGTTTTTACGGTGCAGCACACAGAAGTTCCTCTTGTTCTGGATGCAGATGCGCTGAACCTGATTGCAGAAGATGCAGAGATTCTTTCGGGCTGCCGGGCAGAAAAAATTTTAACGCCTCATGTAGGAGAGCTTGCACGGCTGCTGCACATGACCATTGCAGAATGCCAGCGTGACCCGGCAGGAAGCGCCGGAAGGGCAGCCGAAAAATACCAGGCCTGCTGTGTACGAAAGGATTCCGTAACCGTGACAGCAGAGGAAGGGCGTGAGCAGTATTACATAAACACAAGCGGAAGCAGTGCGCTTGCGACGGCGGGAAGCGGCGATGTGCTCGCGGGAATCACAGGCGCCTTTGCAGCAAAACGTCAGTGTGAAAAAAACGAGAAAAAAATCAGCCTTGCCAAAACAGCGGCACTGGCGGCATATGCGCATGGAAAGGCGGGAGAGGCTGCGGAAGAAAAAAGCAGTGCTTCCTATGTAACAGCATCCGAGATTATCAGAGGATTGCAGTCAATCTGAGCAAAGCAGATCAGAATCACGGGTTCCCAAAAGGACTCCGGGCGGACTTTTTTGAAGCGCCGGATGAAATTTGTGAATACCTCCGGAAAAACAGGCAATATTAAATACATGGAAACGATTTTAAAAGGCGTAAAACGCCGGATCGTTATCGTATGGGAAAGCAAAACGGAAAGAATCGGAGAGTGAGCACAAGTGGTAATCAAGCGTGGCGATGTATATTATGCCGACCTGCGGCCCGTTGTGGGAAGTGAGCAGGGCGGTGTCCGTCCGGTGCTGATCATTCAGAATGACATCGGCAACCGGCACAGTCCGACGGTGATCTGTGCGGCGATTACATCGAGGATGAATAAGGCGAAGCTGCCGACGCACATTGAGATCGAAGCGTCCGCCTATGGGATTGTACGGGATTCTGTTATTTTACTGGAACAGCTTCGGACGATCGATAAGAGAAGGCTGAAAGATAAAATCTGTCATCTGACGCCGGAACAGCTGGCCCTTGTGAACGAAGCACTGAAAATCAGCCTGGATCTGCCTACATAAGGGGTATTTTTGGCGCGGTTCACGGTTGACGAATGAGAAAGATCGTGCTATATTCTATATTATATGGGCTTCTGCCGTTTTTCGGGGAAACCTTTTTACAGAAAAGTAATACTTTAAATAAAGGAGACAAAAGAGGTATGTCAGGACATTCAAAATTTGCCAATATTAAGCATAAGAAAGAAAAAAACGACGCAAAAAAAGGTAAAATCTTTACCATCATCGGCCGTGAGATCGTAATCGCTGTCAAAGAGGGCGGACCGGATCCGGCAAACAACAGCAAGCTGCGTGACGTTATCGCAAAAGCAAAAGCAAACAACATGCCGAACGATACCATCGACCGCGGTATTAAAAAAGCTGCCGGAGATGCAAACGCAGACAACTACGAGCGTATCACCTACGAAGGTTATGGCCCGAATGGTATCGCGATCATCGTAGAGACTCTGACCGACAACAAGAACCGTACCGCAGCAAACGTAAGAAGCGCTTTCACCAAAGGAAACGGAAGCGTTGGAACACCGGGATGCGTATCCTACATGTTCGACAAAAAAGGCCAGATCATCATCGACAAAGAAGAGTGCGAAATGGATGCTGACGATCTGATGATGCTTGCTCTGGATGCAGGCGCAGAAGACTTCGCAGACGAAGAGGACAGCTACGAAATCATCACCGATCCGGATGACTTCTCCGCAGTACGTGAGGCTCTGGAGAAAGACGGTATCGCCATGGCAGAGGCAGACGTTACCATGATCCCACAGACCTACGTAGAGCTGACCGATCCGCAGGCATTAAAAGACCTGAACCGTACCCTGGATCTGCTGGATGACGACGACGACGTACAGTACGTATATACCAACCTGGACGAGTAATTTCACTGGAAATTACATAGAATCATAAGAATCTGCGCATACTGATGAAGCTATTTTGGAATAGCAGAAAAGAGGAAATCCGTATGGCAGAATCACAGAAAAACCAGACAGAAAAAGAAAATATTGTAGAACTGAAGACCAACATTTATCT
>ENA-OQET01001004-OQET01001004.1-human-gut-metagenome-genome-assembly--contig:-NODE-1004-length-13497-cov-4.258863_pt1 | contig 13497 bp, 8 predicted proteins | sample MGYA00242800_ERZ504645 | MGnify/ENA primary metagenome ERZ504645 (study PRJEB26092, sample SAMD00036308) | human gut metagenome | host: Homo sapiens | study: EMG produced TPA metagenomics assembly of... | reverse complement strand
CGCGAGCTTTTCGGGGCGCTTTACGAGCTTCTTGAGCCTGCCGCGCACCTCGACTCCGAAGTCGCCGAGCAGATAGCACCATTCGACATTCGTGCGCTTGCCGAACGGGAGGACGATATCGAGTATATTCTCTCCCTGCTCTATCTTCGGCAGTTCAACGGTCTTTATCGATTTGTCAACATACCAGCCGGTCACGGTGTTGTCGACCGACTGACCGTTGAGCGTTATCTGCGCTTTCTCCGCGTCCTCAAGCGCGAGTGACACGCCGTCAAGCGCGAGCGCGCTGTCTATAGTGAATCTGAGCTTGATTTTATGCTCGGGCACGGGCTCGTGAATGACCCACGGCTGCATCACCGCGCCGCTTCGAAGCGGGAATCCGAGCTTTTCGCGGCAGATATTATCAGCTCTGAGAAGTTCCTCTTCTTCGCCGCTCAGCTCATCGCCGTCAAGCGCAAAACGCGCCATGTCAAGAAGCATGACATTCGGCTCGTCAAGCTCGTATTCAGTCTCATAGGGGACAAGGATTTCTTTATCCTCAAGCTTCTTCGGCTCGGCATACTGCCTCTCGGAGCAGCCGTCATAGAGTCTGAGCAGCAGGCTGTCGTATTCATAGAGCCGTGCGCTTATCACGGTGTTGCCGTTGATATAATCGAACTCCGCGGGCTTTATCTCGCCGCTCAAGGTGTCGTATATCACGGGCGAATATTCGCCCTTTACGGTTATTTTTATATCATTGAAATTCGTTATGTTGCAGTCATACGGCTCCACGGCGTGCGCGACAAAGAGCCACAGGCTGTCGGTATCCTCGCGCAGCTGATATATCAGCCCGTCCGAGAGATAGCCGTCGTCATCGCGGATGCATACGGTTCTTGACCGGTCGAGCGCCGTCAGAAGCGACGCGCGCTGATAGGGTATGTGCTCGCTGTTTTTGAAGAGCCTCTCTCCCCTGTCGGACGGCTGTGCGTCCTCGAGAGTCGGGGCTTCGCCGAGGAATATTACCCTGCCGCCGTCCTCGCGGAATTTTTCGAGCCTGTCGAGCGTTGACGAGCGGAGCGTCTCGCACCCTGGTACGACTATCACGTCGTACTTCATATCGCCGACTCTCAGCGGCGCGTCCGCATGCGGGCAGAGTCCGGGCAGCAGCGACTCGCTGATAAAATCGAAATCTATGCTGCCGAACAGCAGCCATTTTGTCAAATCCTGGAAATTTTTGTCAAGCTCTTCGCGGATGAGTCCCGATTTGTCGTTGGGTCCCCAGTGGAGCCAGAAGCTCTCTACCGGGTGGATAACGCCGACCTTTACAATCGGCACACCGCGGGTCATCGCCGTGTTGACTCGCGCGAAGTGATCCTCAACGCAGGAATATTTTTTGTACCACGGGGACTGATAGTTTATCGAGGCGGGATAGTCTCGCTTCGCCTCGCCTGCCATGGAAACCCACGACAGGTGCGGCACGCGTACCGTGACGCCGAGAGCCGCCTGCCAGTCGCCATTGAGTTTGTGTCCTCTGAAGTCAAAATCCCAGTCGGTGACGCCATAGAGCTCGGAGAGCACACCTTCATAGCCGAACTGATGCGCGGCGGACTGAGCCTGCTTCGCGGTCGTGTATTCTTTCCACGAGCAGAGCATATCAATACCGGGCAGCCCGAACGAGCGGTATGAGCGCATTGCTTCGCCGAGCGCGCCCGTCTGGCTTTCGAGCGTCGGCTCGTCCATCATGTGACCCGTCAGCGCGATACCGTTTTCGCGGCACCAGCCGCCGACCGTATCGGCGAACGCCGAAGAAAACCGCTCCGCAATATGATCATGATAGCGGTAACGGGCGGCGGAAACTTTTCCGTCCGGCAGATCCCAGAATATCTCCGGCAGGAACTCCATGATATCCTGAGAATATGTATCTGAATATGTCTTTGCAAAATCGTCCGTCCACGGCATGATGAGATCATCCGTGTCGGTCGAGTTGTCCATGAGCGTCTTGCGCGTGAACTGCGGCTCGTCGGTGAAAATTGCGGGGACAGTTTCATCGAACTCGTCGCCGACGACCTCTTTGTACCGCTCGTGAGTGACCTCAACGAAGCGTTCGACCGCCTTTTTGTCGAGCGTGTTGAGATAAGCCTGACCGTTATACCACGGGTTCGCGCCGCTTATTTCAAGATAGGCGTACCACTTCGTCCCCTCGGCAGGGTCGTTCTCGCCGATGCGCCTGTAGCTCTTCAAATATCCGTCGGAATCGAGCACTATGTCGTAGCAGGCAAGCAGCTCGCCGTCCTCGGAGCGCACTCCGCGCGATGTGGAGTCGTCCGTGAAGCCCGCAGAGCCGTCATATGGTCTTACGGTAAAGAGCAGGTGGCGCGCGCGGAAACGCTTATCTTTCGTGACTATTCCGCCGGCGGCGCCGGAGGGCCATCTATCCTCGTCATAGAGCCACGCGAGCATTTTTTCGCTCTTCGCCTTGTCGGTGCAGGAGCGGATGAGATGCATGAACTCGTCGCTCAGATATTCCGTATCCATGCCGGTTCTGACATGCATATGAAATCCGCCGAAGCCCATCTCATGAAAAATTTCTATCTGCCGCAGAAGCTCGTCCTCTTCGAGCCTGCAGTTCCACGCCCAGAACGGCGCGGCTCGGTATTCGCTCGTCGGGGAGCGAAACAGCTCATCGGACAGGGTGCTGAGATAATTCTTTTTATAAAGCATATATTCCTCCGCTAAAAATATCGAACCCCTTTTTGATTATATAATTATACCATAAAAGCCCCTGTCCGTTGTCACAAAAATTGACCTCGAAAGCTGTACAATTTGACGAACGACGGGTGCTTTATAACGGTTGATTTTCCGTTTCGCGTGCTCTATAACGATGCACGATGTATATTTGTTTAGTTCAAAGCTTCGCAATATGAACATTTTCCTGCGGCGAAGAGCAAAAAAACGGGCGGCACAGAGCTAATCTGTACCGCCCGATTCTGTTTTATATCGGCTTATTCAGCCTTTTTGTTCTTCTCTCTGTTGCCGAGCACAACATTCGTCAGGATGCCGAGGATGAGTGCGCAGGCGATGGAGGTTATCGTGACCTTGCCGAAGGAGACGGTCAGGCCGCCGATACCGGCGATAAGAATAACGGAGACAACGAAGAGGTTTCTGTTATCTTCGAGGTCAACTTTCTGGATCATCTTCAGACCGCTGACTGCGATGAAGCCGTAGAGCGAGATGCACACGCCGCCCATGACGCAGGAGGGAATCGAAGCGAGGAAAGTTGCGAAGGGTGAAAGGAACGCGATGATTATCGCGAGGACTGCCGTGCAGACGATAGTCGCAACGGAAGCGTTGCCGGAGATAGCCACGCAGGCTATGGACTCGCCGTAAGTGGTGTTCGGTGCGCCGCCGAAGACAGCGCCGACCATCGAGCCGATACCGTCGCCGAGCAGGGTTCTGTGGAGACCGGGCTCAACAAGGAGGTCGGTTTCAACTATGGAAGAGATGTTCTTGTGGTCAGCGATGTGCTCTGCGAAGACAACGAATGCAACCGGGACATAAGCCACTGCAACAGCCGCTATGTAAGAACCGCTGAGCTCGCCGAAGGCGCCGAAAGCCTTGAGGAAGGTGAAGTCGGGTATCGAAACAAAGGTTTTGACTCCCACTCCGTCAGCAACGAGTGCAGTGAAGCCGCTGAAGTCGATAACTTTGAGAGCGTCGTTTCCGGTCTTGATGCCGATGACGGTGAAGATAGCCGCAACAGCGTAACCGGAGAGGATGCCGATGATGAACGGGATGAGCTTGACCATCTTCTTGCCGAAGACGGAGCAGAACATTGTCACGAAGAGAGTGACAAGACCGCAGATGATAGCGACATAGACGCTTGCGGTCGGCTCGCCGTTGACTGCATAGGAGCCTTTCTGGAGATCGCCGATAGCGTTTCCTGCGAGCGAAAGTCCGATTATAGCAACGGTGGGTCCGATAACGGCGGCGGGCATGAGCTTATTGATCCAGCCGACACCGGAAATCTTGACAGCTATTGCTATAACAACATAGACGAGACCCGCGAACACAGCGCCGAGAATCAGTCCGAGATATCCGAGCGCAACGGTGGTCGCGCCTGCGAAAGCGGCTGCCATCGAGCCGAGGAAAGCGAAAGAAGAACCGAGGAAAACAGGGCTCTTTGCCTTCGTGAAGAGAACATATACAAGGGTGCCTGCGCCTGCGCCGAAGAGCGCCGCGACAGTGCTCATCTGCACTTCGCCGCAGTTATAAACACCCGAAGTTATCATGGGAACTGCGATGGTCGCTGCCATAATCGCGAGCAGCTGCTGGAACGCAAAGACGATAAGCTTGCCGAACTTCGGCTTGTCTTTGATACCGTAAATCAATTTCATACTATTGACCTCCTCAAAATTTGCCTGTCTATACTCAACACAGTCCCGGTGAACCGCTTCTGCGTCAAAGTCTTATTTGCTGTATATTGAGACGCTTGTCTCATCGTCGAACGGCGGGATCTTCACAACGACCACTTCGCCGCGCGAGGTCGGCACGTTCTTGCCGACATAGTCGGCGACTATCGGGAGCTCCCTGTGTCCCCTGTCAACAAGCGTTGCAAACTGTATCTTCGCCGGGCGGCCGAGGGAGATTATCGCATCCATCGCGGCGCGCGCCGTTCTGCCGGTGTAGAGCACATCGTCGACCATGACGACCGTCTTGCCCTCAACGGAAAAATCAAGCTTGCCGGAATTCACTGTCGGCTGGCTTGCGCTCTCGCTCAGGTCGTCCCTGTAGAGCGTGATGTCGAGATAGCCTTTCTGCGTCTTCACGCCGAGGCTCTCGATCTTTGAGGCGAGGATATCCGCAAGCGGCGCGCCTCTTCTCATTATGCCCACAAGGCATATCTCATCCGAATCGCCGTTTCGCTCGATTATCTCGTGCGATATCCGCGCGAGCGCACGGTTGACCGCCGCGCTGTCCATGATATAGGCCTTGAACTCCATTTACTCACCCCGAAGCATAAAAAAATACGATCCTGCCGCACCGACAAAATCGCACAAAAACACGCAGATATACCCTATCCGCACTGAATATGACCATCTTGTCGGCATCTCTGTACCGCTCTTAAAGATTTTTTGCTGTGAATACTATATCATATTGTTTATCGGTTGTAAAGACCCAATTTATAGTTTTTTCAACTTTTTTCGCCGCCGAATCTTACATAAATGTAAGAAATCAAGTTTATAATGTAAGGCTTTGTTATTGAGAACGACCCACTCTTTTGATATAATCATTATCGACAGGAGGAGTTTTTATGAAAACCAAAAGCAAAAATAAGAAGCTGCGCATCGCGCTCGGAATATGCATACCGCTCATAATCATTATCGCTGCGGCGTTGGCAGTTGTTATGAAATACGGACCGACATTCGGATTTTATCTCGTCCCGCCGTCGGCAGAGCGCTACGGCAAGGACGCTCTTGCAACCATAGGCAAAAACGGGATATATTCGGGAAGCGACGAGTGGAAAAGCACTTACGAAGAATGTCTCAAGATGATAGAAAACGCCGAGAGCTATGAGGACACATACCCCGCGATTAAAAAGGCTCTTTCGGTTTGCGGCGGCAAGCACTCAATGTTCATGACAAAATCGGAATCGCAGGACACAACCGAGAGCTATGACGAGGTTCTGCCCACCGTTTCGCTCGACGGCGATATTGCAATAATAAAACTCCCCGATTTCCTCGTCACAGCCGAAGATTTCCTCGGCACAGCCGAAGCGGGACAGAAATACGCAAAAGTCGCGGAGGACTTCATTCACGAGAACCGCGATAAAATAAAGGGCGTTGTGCTCGACCTGCGCGGCAACATCGGCGGTGACATGGGTCCGATGGCGACGGCTGTCTCGTCGCTGCTGCCAGACGGCGAATTGGTTTATTATCACTACCGCAGCTACGATATCCCGGTCACGCTCAAAAACGGCGTTGTCAGCAATGCGGGCACGGGCGGCAGGAGCCTCTATCCCGAAGAGAAGCTGAATGTACCCGTTGCGATACTTACCGACGACATGACTGCGAGCTCAGGCGAAGCTCTGACGCTCTGCTTCAGAGGACTCAAAAACACAAGGACTTTCGGCGCACCGACCGCTGGCTACACGAGCGTCAATATGCTCTACAACATGTATGACGGCGCGCAGATGTATCTTACCGTCGCGTTCGACAAGGCGCGCACCGGTGAGATATTCAAAGAGACTTCTATCGAGCCGGATGTCGCCACCGACTCCCCTCTTGAAGCGGCTCTTGAGTGGCTGAGAGGCTGAAAATAAAATACAGCACCCCCCGCAAAAGATCGGAAGGTGCGTAATTTAACAAGGCGAAAGGATCGGCACATCTGCGCCGACCCTTTTTATTTTTTGATTATTTTGCTTTCTTGTCTTCCTTTTTCTTGTGGAAAAGGATCTTATCCACGGGGAAATAGAGGAAGAACTGGAGAGCTGAGCAGACAGCGGTAGCTATAGTGAGCGAAAGACCGCTGTTCAGATGGAACTTCGAGGTGCAGAACTCGAAAACTACGGGGTTGAACCACGCAGAGAAACAGACGAGAGCAAGGGTGAAGATTATGTATATGGGCAGAGTAATAGCGGTGTTGGAGCCCGAGTTGAAAGTCTTTTCCTTGTTGATGAAGAATGCAACTATCTGCGCCAGAAGGTTCGAAACGTTGAATGCAATGAAGAGCGCAAGTCCGCAGCGCTGACCCTCGATGACCGGATAGTCAAAGACGAACCAGTGAAATGCCTGCGTGCTCAGAGCCTTGATTGCGGGGATGTTGTAAAGAATCGCGAGAGATGCAACCTGAACGATGCAGGCGCCGAGGCTGACGACGATGAACTTGACAAACTGCCAGAGTGTGTTGATGCCGGAGCCTTTACCCGCTGCGGCCTTGTCGATATTGTTTAACTTTCCCATTTACTTCACTCCTGTGATAAAATTTTCAATTAATTTTATCATACCCGCCGAGATAAATCAATAAAAACGCCCGTACTTTTTGGATATTGATTATTAAAAATAGATAAATCGGCATAAAAAAAAGATCCCGCAGGAAAACCTACGGGATCAAAAGGGCATTAATTACTCGTTGATCTTGATAACAACGCCCGAGCCGACGGTACGGCCGCCTTCACGGATAGCGAAGCGGAGACCCTCTTCGATAGCGATGGGAGCGATAAGCTCGACAGACATGTCAATGTTGTCGCCGGGCATGCACATCTCTACGCCCTCGGGAAGGGAGATGATACCGGTAACGTCAGTAGTTCTGAAGTAGAACTGGGGACGATAGTTGTTGAAGAACGGAGTGTGACGGCCGCCCTCGTCCTTAGTAAGGACGTAAACCTGGCCGACAAACTTGGTGTGGGGATGAATGGTGCCGGGCTTGGAAAGAACCTGTCCACGCTCGATCTCGTTTCTCTGAACACCACGAAGAAGAGCGCCGATGTTGTCGCCGGCCTCAGCGTAATCGAGGGTCTTGCGGAACATCTCGATTCCGGTGCAGACGGTCTTGCCCTTCTCTTCCTTAAGACCAACGATCTCAAGCTCGTCGCCGGTTCTCAGCTGTCCACGCTCAACTCTACCGGTGGCAACAGTACCACGGCCGGTGATGGTGAAGACATCCTCAACAGGCATAAGGAAAGGCAGGTCAGCCTTACGATCGGGAGTGGGGATATAAGTGTCAACAGCGTTCATGAGCTCCCAGATGCAAGCAAGCTCGGGGGCGTCAGGATCATTGCCGTTGTACTCAAGAGCCTTAAGAGCAGAACCCTTGATGATCGGGGTGTCATCGCCGGGGAAGCCATACTCGTTAAGAGTATCGCGAATCTCCATCTCGACAAGCTCAAGGAGCTCAGGATCGTCGACCTGGTCAACCTTGTTCATGAAGACGATGATATAGGGCACGCCAACCTGGCGGGCAAGAAGAAGGTGCTCCTTGGTCTGAGCCATGGGGCCGTCGGTAGCAGCTATAACAAGGATAGCGCCGTCCATCTGAGCAGCACCGGTGATCATGTTCTTGATATAGTCAGCATGGCCGGGGCAGTCAACGTGAGCATAGTGACGGGTAGCAGTCTCATACTCAACGTGAGCGGTGTTGATTGTAATACCGCGCTCTCTCTCCTCGGGAGCCTTATCGATGTTAGCGTAATCAACAAACTCAGCCTCGCCCTTCATAGCGAGAGTCTTGGTGATAGCAGCGGTAAGAGTAGTCTTACCATGGTCAACGTGACCAATGGTACCAATGTTTACATGGGGCTTAGTTCTTTCGAATTTAGCTTTTGCCATTTGGAATTTCCTCCCTTTAATTGGTTAAATAATTGTCTCATGCATCAGCATAAAACTATTCTATCAATTTACACCTGAAAATTCAAGTGCTTTTTAAAAATTACTTGTCCTTGATGACAGTCTCAGCAATGGACTTCGGAACCTCGGCGTAGTGGCTGGGCTCCATGACATACTGACCGCGTCCCTGCGTCTTGGAACGAAGGGTGGTAGCGTAGCCGAACATGTTCGACAGCGGGATGAATGCATTGATCTGCACTGCGCCCGTACGCATCTCGGTGCCTTCGATCTGTCCGCGGCGGGAGTTGACATCGCCGATAACATCGCCCATATAGTCCTCGGGGACGATAATGGCGACCTTCATGATGGGCTCCATGAGCACGGGGGCTGCCTTCTTCATTGCATCCTTGAACGCCATAGAACCGGCGATCTTGAACGCCATTTCGGAGGAGTCGACCTCGTGATAAGATCCATCGTAAAGAGTGACCTTGACGTCAACAACGTTGAAGCCTGCAAGAACGCCCGACTGCATTGCACCCTTGATACCGGCCTCTGCAGGTCCGATATATTCCTTCGGGATAGCGCCGCCGACGACCTCGTTGACGAACTCATAACCCTTCTCGGGGTTGGGCTCGATGCGGATCTTGACGTGACCGTACTGTCCGCGGCCGCCCGACTGACGCGAATACTTGGTATCGCTCTCTGCGGGTTTGGTGATGGTCTCGCGATATGCGACCTGGGGTTTACCGACATTAGCCTCAACCTTGAACTCACGAAGAAGTCTGTCAACGATTATCTCAAGGTGAAGCTCGCCCATGCCGGCGATGATGGTCTGACCCGTCTCTTCATCAGTGTAGCACTTGAAGGTCGGATCCTCTTCGGCGAGCTTTGCAAGCGCGATAGCCATCTTCTCCTGGCCTGCCTTGGTCTTGGGCTCGATAGCGACCCTGATAACGGGATCGGGGAACTCCATGGACTCAAGGATTATCGGAGCCTTGGCGTCGCAGAGCGTGTCGCCGGTGGTGGTGTTCTTAAGACCGATAGTCGCAGCGATATCTCCGGCGTAAACGCAGTCGATATCCTTTCTGTGGTTGGAGTGCATCTGCAGGATTCTTCCCAGACGCTCGTTGCAGTCCTTGGTAGCATTGTAAACAGTGCTGCCGGTGGTGACTGTGCCCGAATAAACTCTGAAGAAGCAGAGCTTACCGACGAAGGGATCGGTCGCGATCTTGAAAGCAAGAGCTGAGAACGGCTCGGAATCCGAAGAATGACGGAACTCCTCTTCACCGGTCTCGGGGTTCGTGCCCTTTATCGACGGGACATCCGTCGGAGCGGGCATGTAATCAACAATAGCGTCAAGCAGCTGCTGAACACCCTTGTTGCGGTAAGAAGTACCGCAGCATACGGGAACCATCTTATTGGCGATAGTAGACTTGCGGATGCAGGTCTTTATCTCATCAATGGTGAGCTCCTCGCCGCCGAGATACTTCTCGAGCAGCTCGTCGTCCTGTTCGGCGACGTGCTCAACGAGCTCATCATGATACTTCTGTGCAAGTTCCTTCATGTTCTCGGGAATATCCTCAACTCTGACGTCGAGACCCTTGTCATCATAGTAGACATCAGCCTGCATCTGAACAAGGTCGATGATTCCCTTGAAGTCAGCTTCCGCGCCTATGGGGAGCTGAATCGGAACTGCGTTACACTTCAGGCGCTCCTTCATCATGTCTATAACATTATAGAAGTTAGCTCCCATAATGTCCATCTTGTTAACATAGACCATTCTCGGAACCTGGTACTTGTCCGCCTGTCTCCAGACGGTTTCGGACTGGGGCTCAACGCCGCCCTTTGCGCAAAGAACGGTAACAGAACCGTCCAGAACACGCAGAGAACGCTCAACCTCAACGGTGAAGTCCACGTGGCCGGGAGTGTCGATGATGTTGATTCGGTGGTTCTTCCAGAAGCAGGTAGTCGCAGCGGAGGTGATTGTTATACCTCTCTCCTGCTCCTGCTCCATCCAGTCCATTGTCGCAGCACCATCATGCACTTCGCCGAGTTTGTGGGTCTTTCCTGTGTAGAACAGGATACGCTCCGTTGTGGTGGTTTTGCCTGCGTCAATATGCGCCATGATTCCGATATTCCTGGTCTTTTCCAGTGAAACCTCTCTCGGCATAAAAACCTCCGTATCTCGCCTTTGTGCGAATAGCAAAATATATAGGTGAAATTACCACCTGAAATGTGCAAATGCCTTGTTGGCCTCTGCCATCTTGTGAGTATCCTCACGCTTCTTGAATGCCGAACCGGTCGAATTGACGGCATCCATGATCTCGTTAGCAAGTCTCTCCTTCATCGTTCTCTCGGAACGCTGACGGGAATAAAGGGTTATCCAGCGCAGACCGAGGGTCTGTCTTCTCTCCGGACGAACCTCCATGGGAACCTGATAGGTTGCACCGCCGACTCGACGAGCTTTGACTTCGAGAACGGGCATGACATTCTCCATAGCAGCCTCAAAAACCTCAAGCGGTTCCTTGCCGGTCTTCTCACGGATAATGTCGAAAGCCTCGTAAACGATTTTCTGAGCGACGCCCTTCTTACCGTCGATCATGACGTTGTTGATAAGGCGTGTTACGAGCTTTGAGTTGTAAAGCGGATCGGGCAAAACGTCACGTTTTGCTATCTTGCCTCTTCTTGGCACTTCGCTTCCCTCCTTCATAGTAATGATATCATAGGTACTCGAGTGACAAAACTCTCGTGGTGTCAATGGGAGGCATGTATTTCAATGCACTCTCGCATTGGAGTAATCACCTGCAAGAAGATTCTGTCTCTTAAGCTTTCCGCATCATGCGGAATTACTTTTTGGCAGCCTTCGGACGCTTAGCACCGTACTTTGAACGGGCCTGCATTCTGCCGTTGACGCCCTGTGTATCGAGCGTTCCGCGGATGATGTGGTAACGCACACCGGGAAGGTCCTTAACACGGCCGCCGCGGATGAGAACAACCGAGTGCTCCTGAAGGTTATGACCGACGCCCGGGATATAAGCCGAAACCTCGATGCCGTTGGAAAGACGAACTCTGGCGATCTTTCTCAGAGCCGAGTTGGGCTTCTTGGGGGTGGTGGTCTTAACCGCTGTGCAAACACCGCGCTTCTGCGGAGAAGCAGTGTCGGTCATGACATTTTTCTTGGAGTTGAGACCCTTCAAAAGCGCAGGGGCTTTGGGTTTCTTCTCAAGAGTTTCTCTTCCGTTTCTCACAAGCTGATTAAACGTTGGCAAGCAGTACATCTCCTTTCTAAGATTTATATATGAAATCCGCGCTTCGGGCATAATTATCCCAAAACACAAGACATCACAATTTAAAATTATACCGCTGAAGGTTCTGTTTGTCAACCTTTTCGGTTCGTCAAATGACAAAATATTCGGCGTTTATCGGGGCATTATATATGATTTTTGTCCAATAAACGCATCTCTTTATAGTCACCGCTGCCGGAGTCCCCCGCAAAAGCGGCAGACTCCGGCTCGATGGTTGTTTATTATTCTGCTTCTTCCTTGTTCTCCGCCTCTTCGAGCTTCTCGGCAAGGTCGCTGAAGATGCCCGTAGTGGGAAGCACCTGAACGTCGCTGTAGCACTTCATGCCGGTACCCGACGGCAGGAGCTTGCCGATGATGACATTCTCCTTGAGGCCGAGCAGCGGATCGCTCTTGCCCTTGATGGCGGCGTCGGTGAGGACTCTTGTCGTCTCCTGGAAGGATGCTGCCGAGAGGAAGGACTCGGTTGCAAGAGAAGCCTTTGTGATACCCATGAGCACGGGCATGCACTGAGCCTCTGCGAGCTCCTCGCCTGTCTCCTGAGCCTTGGCGGCGACGCGTGCGTTCTCCGCCTTGAACTCAAGCTTGTCAACAACAGCGCCGGGCAGGAAAGTCGTGTCGCCGGGATCGGTGATCTTGACCTTCTTCATCATCTGACGGACGATGACCTCGATGTGCTTATCGTTGACGTCAACACCCTGCATACGGTAGGTTCTCTGAACCTCGCGGATGAGGTAATCGTGAACAGCCTCGACGCCGAGGACTGCGAGAATATCGTGCGGGTTGAGAGCACCTTCGGTGATGGTGTCGCCCTTGTTGATGTGATCGCCGGGCTCAACCTTGACGCGCATACCGTAGTGGATGGGATACGCCTTCTCCTCGAGGGTCTCGGGATCTGTGACGATGATGTTTCTGACCTTCTTGATCTCGCGCTCGGAAACCGTACCGGAGATCTCACTGATAAGAGCGAGGCTCTTGGGCTTTCTCGCTTCGAACAGCTCCTCGACTCTGGGAAGACCTTCCGTGATATCGGACTGGTCTTTCGCGCCGCCGGTGTGGAACGTTCTCATCGTCAGCTGTGTACCGGGCTCGCCTATCGACTGAGCCGCGATAATACCGACTGCTTCACCGACCGTAACAGGCTCGCCGGTTGCAAGGTTCGCGCCGTAGCACTTGATGCAGACGCCGTGCTCGGACTGGCAGGTAAGCAGCGAACGAATCTTTATCTTTGCAAGGCTACCCTCGGGCTCTTCGCCAGCGGCGACCTTTCTGTCGTGGTACTCGTATACCTTGTCGGCGACGCGCTTTGCGTCGTCCTCGCTCATCATCTTATCCTTGCTCATGATAAGCTCGCCGGTATCCTCGTCGACAAAGTCGTTGAGCAGATAGCGGCCGGTAAGACGCTCGGTGAGGCTGACTATGCGGCGCTTTCCGTCGAAGATATCGTAGACATCCGAGCCCTCTGTGCAGCCGCAGTCCTCCTCGCGGATGATAACATCCTGCGAGACATCGACAAGACGTCTGGTAAGGTAACCCGAGTCCGCAGTACGAAGTGCGGTATCGGCAAGACCTTTACGCGCACCACGCGACGAAATGAAGTATTCGAGTATATTAAGACCTTCACGGTAGTTGGCTCTGATGGGGATTTCAATCGTCTTACCTGCTGTATTCGCGATAAGTCCGCGCATACCTGCAAGCTGACGCAGCTGGCTGTCGTTGCCTCGCGCACCGGAGTCAAGCATCATGTTGATCGGGTTGTAGGGATCGAAGTTCGCCTTGAGTTCTGCGGCAACTCTCTTTGTGCAGTCTTCCCAGGTCTCAATGACCATGTTCGTGCGCTCCTCGTCGGAGAGAAGACCGTTCTCATAGTTGTCCATGATCTCGGCGATGTCCTTCTC
>ENA-OQET01001003-OQET01001003.1-human-gut-metagenome-genome-assembly--contig:-NODE-1003-length-13498-cov-2.785431_pt1 | contig 13498 bp, 8 predicted proteins | sample MGYA00242800_ERZ504645 | MGnify/ENA primary metagenome ERZ504645 (study PRJEB26092, sample SAMD00036308) | human gut metagenome | host: Homo sapiens | study: EMG produced TPA metagenomics assembly of... | reverse complement strand
GCAGGATAAGCCTTTTTCCGATTTCTGATACCTTTGCCCATCGAAAAAAAATGCATTGGCATTAGGTTATGTTTATTGTGAAATATGCGAAACAGCAGTTTTTTGAATGATGTTAGTTAGAATGGTTTTAGTTAGTTTGATGATTTTTTTAAGAAAATTAGGTTGATAGCATTTGAGTTCAATTTAAAAATGAATATTTTATGATTGAAAAGATCATGATTAATTGGTTTTCTAGGAATGGTGCGTAGGGATACGCGCCATTCTCTTTAAAGGTAACTAAGATTGTTTTTCGAGCTTAACAATTAATTGACAATTTGGAAAAGTGATAAAATCTAAAAATAAAATAACATGAACAGAACGAATTTTTTCATATCCCTGGCTCTTGCGATGTTTGCAATGGTGGGGAATGCGGCTGCCAGCCAGGCTGACCTGCAAGCTGACGGAAATTTGCCGGCTCTGCGTATAGAAGGCAAGAATCTGGTTGATGCCAACGGCAAGACCGTGGTGCTGCATGGTGTGATGGATACGCCCAACCGCTACTTCAACGGCTGGCGATGGCAACAGTGGAAGGCTGACTATTCGGAAGCCGACATCCAGCCTTGCCTGGAATATTTCTCCAAGCAGTTTGCTGCCATTACCGACAAGGAGCAGGGAGCTTACTGCACCGTGTTCCGTCTGCACATGGATCCTTGCTGGACCAACGATCCAACGAAGAAGGCAGAGAACGAGGCTGACATCTCGGCATTCAGCATGGCGCGCTATCGCCTCTATCTCCAGAAACTCTATATCCCATTAATTAAGGATGCCATTGCCCACGGACTCTACGTCATCGTGCGTCCACCGGGTGTATGTCCTGGCGACATCAGCGTAGGCGATAAGTACAACCGCTACCTGAAGTCGATATGGAAGGCCTTTGCTGCCGATGAGTATATCCGGCAGAATTCGGGTGTTATCTCTATCGAATTAGCCAACGAGCCGGTGAGGGTTCATCTGAGTGATGGCTCTAATTCGGATAAAGCACTGCATGATTTCTTCCAGCCAGTGGTTGACGAGATTCGCGCACAGGGCTTCAAGGGCATCATCTGGGTGCCGGGTGCGGGCTATCAGAGCCAGTATCAGAATTACGCCAAGTATCCTATCACCGACAGTGAGGATAATTTCTCGTATGCCGTACATGTATATTCCGGCTGGTATGGTAACATGACCGACAAGAACTGCAATCACGATACTTTTATCCGTAACTTCAAGAGTCAAGTTCCGATGGTAGAGTCGAAGCCAATCATGGTAACAGAGATAGACTGGAGTCCTGAAGACCCTGACAAGGCAAGCGAGGGTCACTATAACGAGTGGGGACAGTGGACACAGCCTAACCTGGGCAGCTGGGCAACGGCATCCACCTCGAAATGGGGCTTGGCATGGAAGGCAGTGCACGACCATTACGGCAACATCGGTATGACCCTTACCCATCCACAGGAATATTACGATATTGATGAATATCTTAAATCGGGCAAGGTGATTCCTGGTTTCCAGAATGCCAAGAAACACGGACTGTTCGAAGAATGTTGCGGCTATGCCTGTATGAACTGGTATAAGGAATGGTACATGAAACAAAATACAACAGGAATTAAACAATTAGAAACCCAGGCAGACGTGGTTTCCACCTTATATTATAATATAGAAGGAAAAGAGGTTGAAAAGCCCACTGCAGGTGTTTATATAATAAAACAACTGTTAAGTAATGGAAAAATGCGTTCTCGCAAGATTTTTCTAAAATGATAAACTTTCTGTTACACCACGCAAAGTTTGTTTCGAAAGAAATCCATACCTTTGCCGCCGTGAATAAACAGTTTTAGCGCACGCCTAAATTTTTAAGCATAAATCAAAAATGAATAGAACATGATTGAACAAGTGTTAACAATGAAACGGACAGCAGCCTTATGCTTGGTGGGAGCTTTCTGCAGCCTGAATGCTCAGGCACAGAATATCCAGGTCAAGGGTAATCTTGTTGACGGTACAGGTGAGCCACTGATAGGTGCCACTGTAAAAGTGAAAGGTAATGCCAGCGTCGGTGCGGTCACCGACTTTGATGGTAACTTCAGTATCAGTGTTCCTTCAGAGAATTCTATCCTCGTATTTACATACGTAGGTATGAAGACCAAGGAAGTAAAGATTGGTACGAAGAGAGAGTTCAAACTTACTCTTGAAGACGACAACGCCATCGGCGAAGTTGTAGTCGTTGGTTATGGTCAGCAGAAGAAAGCTTCTGTCGTAGGTGCCATTACCCAGACCACAGGAAAAACGCTGGAGCGTGCTGCGGGTATCAGTGATATCGGAGCAGCTCTGACTGGTAACCTTCCGGGTGTTGTTACCACGGCATCCAGTGGTATGCCGGGTGAGGAGGAACCTCAGATTCAGATTCGTGGTGCTTCTTCCTGGAACAACTCTTCTCCTCTCGTGTTGGTCGATGGTATTGAGCGACCAATGTCAAGCGTTGATATGCAGTCTGTGGCTACCATCTCTGTATTGAAGGATGCTTCTGCCACCGCCGTTTATGGTGTGAAGGGTGCGAATGGTGTCATCCTGATTACCACCAAGCGTGGTTCTGAAGGCAAGGCTCAGATTAGTGTTACTGCCAATGCCGTGATGAAGATTCCTTCTAAGCTTCCTGATAAATATGATTCTTATGATGCACTCATTGCCCGTAACAAGGCTATCGAGCATGAGTTGAATATCTCTCCTGGAAGTTTTGACAAGATGGAACCGATGAGTTTCATCGAGAACTATCGCAACCAGACTACACTGGAGCAGCGTGAGCGTTATCCGAACGTAGATTGGCAGGATGTACTCTTCAAGGATTACACCATGTCATACAATGCCAATGTGAATGTATCGGGTGGTACCAAGTTTGTGAAGTACTTTGCAGGTGTGGATTTCGTGAGCGAGGGTGACCTTTATAAGAATTTCGGCAATGGTCGTAACTATAGTACAGGTTACGACTACAATCGTGTGAATGTTCGTTCTAATCTCGACTTCAACATCACAAAGACCACCGTGTTCAAGATGAACCTTGCTGGCTCTAATGGTCAGCGCAAGGCTCCTTGGGTAAATAGTTCTGATGGTTATAGCGATTGGCAGGTCAGCCAGCAATGGGCTGGTGCATATAATATTTCTCCAGATGCTTTCTTGCCTAAGTATAGCGATGGCTCTTGGGGATATTTGCCAGGATCTACTAATGTAACCAACTCTGCCCAGCAGGTTTCTTTGGGTGGTACCATGACTTCTACCACTACTCGCATCACTACTGATTTCGTGTTGGAACAGAAACTTGATTTCATTACCAAGGGACTTTCTGCACGAGGTATGATTTCGTGGGACAATACTTTTGTAGAGAAGAATCGTGGTATTAATGATATGAACCATGATCCTCAGTTGAAGTGGATTGATCCTCATACAGGTGCCGTTTCTTACAAGAAGGCATACGAGCCATACGATAAGTTCGATTATGCTATGGGAAACCAGTGGACCGTGAATGGTGGTGAGGTTAACAATAAACTTACACAGCGCAACTTGAACTATCAGGCTCAGCTCAACTGGGCTCGCAGTTTTGGCAAGCACAGCGTAAGCGCCATGGGACTTTTCGGTCGCCAGGAATATGCAACAGGTTACATGATTCCTTCTTATCGTGAAGACTGGGTATTCCGTACCACTTATGATTGGAATTCCCGTTACTTCTTCGAGTATAATGGTGCTTACAACGGTTCAGAGAAGTTCTCTTCAAATAACCGTTTCGCCTTCTTTAGTTCCGGTGCCATTGGATGGATGATTTCCGAGGAGCCTTTCATGAAATATTTGCGTGAGAACAAGATTTTGGATATGATGAAGATCCGTGCTTCCTATGGTGAAATCGGTGACGATAATGTGGGCGACCGATTCCTTTACATGTCTCAGTGGGCATATGGTGGTACAACCAAGATGGATGCTACCCGTGGAGATTCTCCATATACCTGGTATCGTGAATCTACCGTAGGTAACGAGAACGTACACTGGGAGAAGGTGAAAAGGTGAATGTGGGTATAGACTATGGTTTCTTGGGTGGCTTGTTCACCGGTGCCGTAGATTTCTTCCACGATACTCGTACCGATATCCTTGTCAACGGAGCTTCCGTTCGGTTCCTTCTTACTTCGGTCAGACTGCTCCTACAGCCAACTTGGGTAAGGTAACTACCAGCGGTTATGAGCTTTGAGGTGAGGTTTAACAAGGATTTTTGCCAACCAGATGCGCCTTTGGGCCAACTTCAGTATGACCCACGCCGTGAACGAGGTGAAAATCAAGGATGATGCAGCGCTCCTCCCATCTTATCGCAAGGCAGCAGGTCATGCCATTAACCAGACCTACACCTATTTAGATAAGGGCATTCTTCAGAACTATGATGATGTCTATGGTTCTCCGAAGATGGATTCCAACGATGGCCAGCGTCTTCCTGGTGACTACTACATCGTAGATTTCAATGGCGACGGTAAGGTGGATAATGTGAACGATAGAGTTCCTTACGGTTATACCGGTACTCCACAGAACTCCTACAATGCAACAATCGGTTATGAGTACAAGGGCTTCAGCTGCTTCGCTCAGTTCTATGGTGTAACCAACGTAACCCGTGACGTAACCATGATCAGTTTGGTTGACCCAATGCTTGCCAATGTTTACGACCAGGGAACCTGGTGGAGCGACAACCACTTTAACTGTGATGTGATTACTCCACGTTTCAACTCTAAGCCAATGTCGAATGCGGCTTACTATGGCACTCAATATCTTTGCGATGGTTCTTACATTCGCTTGAAGAACGTAGAGATTGCCTATACCTGGAACGGCGGTTGGATCAAGAAACTCGGTTTGAACAACCTCAAGGTTTACGTAAGTGGTAACAACCTCTGGCTCTGGACCCGAATGCCAGACGACCGTGAGTCAAACTTCTCTAGTAACGGTGGCGCCGTAGGTGCTTATCCAACGATGAAACGTGTGAACTTCGGTGTCAAGTTTAATCTTTAAACAAGCAATCTAAAAATGAAACAAAATATAGTAAAACTCTTTTGTGTGCTGGGACTCGCTTGCGGTTTCACCTCTTGTACTGACTATCTGGACAAGAGCCCAGATTCTACCGTGAGCGCAGAACAGGCATTCAAGAACTTCACCAACTTCCAGGGTTTCATAGAGGAAGTATATAACTGTATTCCTAGCAAGGAGTCAAATTACTGGTGTACTACCTTCAACTGGGGTGAAGATGAAATCATGAATACAGGTTTGGGTGATGGCCATGTAACTGCCCATTTTGATTTGGGCGATTATCGCCATTGGTACAATGATGCACAGAGCTTTCTGCACTCCAATGATTTGAATCCGACCAAGACGGATAAATTCAGTCACTCATTGGAGCATGCCTGGTATTGTATCCGCAAGTGTAACCTCGGTCTTGCCAATCTCGATTTGATGACCGACTGCACCCAGGAAGAGAAGAACTTCATCAAGGGTCAGTTGCTCTTCTTCCGTGCTTGGTGGCACGAGGAGATGATAGCCTTCTATGGTGGAATGCCATATGTAGATACCGTGCTGGATGGCTCACAGGTATTAACATTGCCACGCCTCTCTTATCAGGAGTGTGCCAAGAAATGTGCAGAAGACTTCCGTGCTGCTGCCGATCTTCTTCCAAACGACTGGGATAAGACTACCGTTGGTAAGAAGACCTTGGGCAAGAATGATATCCGTATCACTAAGGTTTGTGCCTTGGGTTATTTAGGTAAGGTATTGCTTTGGGCAGCTTCGCCATTAAATAACTTGGGCAAGGCGGAGAAGGGTGCTTCTAAGAATGGCGACACCTATAAATATAATACCGAACTGGCTGCTCAGGCTGCAGATGCTCTGGCAGAAGCTATCGGCGAAGTAAATTCCGGTAAGACTCCTTACGCTCTGGCCGAGTATAAGTATTCTAATATTTATGACCATGAGGCTGACAAGAGTTCCAACTCCAACTTCTCTGATATCTTCCGTACAACCGGACAGGACTGGAAGATGCCTGGATCTACCGAGGCTATCATGCGCGGTCCACATATTGGTGAGAACGGTTCCAACTGGAACTTCACCAAGCTTTGGGGACCTAAGCTGAACGGTATCGTTGAGCACGATGCGCTGATTCATCAGCCTACTGCCAACTACGTGAACTACTATGGTATGGCAAACGGTCTGCCTCTGGATGATCCTGATTCCGGTTTCGACCCAACTCATCCGTTCAAGAACCGCGACCCACGCTTCTATCACGATATCGTATTCGATGGCTTCCAGTATATCAATACCACCATTGCTAAGGAATCTGACGACTATCAGTTTAAGTACATCCAGATGTACACTGGCAGTAATCTGCGTAGCTCTTCTGCCAACGGATGCCGCACTGGTTACTATACTCAGAAGCTGGTTCCTCACCAGTGCAACAAGTATGATGGCATGTACAACTGGGGCGGTGCCTTGCAGTGCAACCTTCCTTACATGCGTCTTGCCGACATTTATCTGATGTATGCTGAGGCTGGTGCAGCCGTTCAGGGAGCCAACTACAAGAGTTCAAAGCTCAACCTCACCGCTGCTGATGCAATCAATGTGCTTCGCGATAGAGTAGATGCTGGTCATGTAGCAGATAAGTTTATGAACGACCAGAAGAAGTTTATGGACGAGGTTCGCCGCGAGCGTGCCGTAGAGCTTGCCTTTGAGGGCTTCCGCTGGAACGACCTGCAGCGCTGGTTGCTTCTCACAGAATATCCTTATAACATCAAGACTTCACAGGAATTCAAGCGTGTAGGTAATTTCGATTATACCAAGAACGATCCACGTGATGCCGAGGTGACAGGATGGAGCGAGAAGACCATCGTGACCCGCGACTTCTCAGAGAAACACTATCTCTTGCCACTCAAGGAAAGCGATGTTTATCTGTATCCTGAGTTTGGACAGAATCCAGGATGGTAATCACCCGGAGATGTGATATATAAAAAGCATAAACTTAGAAATAATCATATTTATATGAAAAATAATAAGAAAACAATATACTCTGCTCTGACAGTGGTTACGGCACTTCTGGCACAGTTGCCTGCTTCGGCTCAGGAATCTGCTGATAGCGCAATGGTTAACGTGGCGTTCAAGAAGGCGTACCAGAGCGATGTGCTCGGTGGTGTGAGCACCGTCAATGTCAGAGAATTGACAGAGAAAAACTATAATACCTACAGCCTTGACAACATGCAGGGTTATGTATCCGGTTATAATGGCAATGGTATGTGGGGTTATTCCAATGCACTCGTCCTCATCGACGGTGTGCCACGTGATGCCAATAATGTTCGCCCCGACGAGATTGAGGATATCTCTTTTCTGAAGGGCGCCCAGGCCACAGTGCTCTATGGCAGCAAGGCTGCCAATGGCGTGGTTCTCATTACCACTAAGCGTGGCAAGGTTAACGATGGCTTGTCGGTAAAGGTGAATGCCAATACGGGTTGGAATGTAGCCAAGGCTTTTCCTGAGTATCTCGGTTCGGCTGAGTACATGACTCTCTACAACGAGGCTTTCCTCAATGATGGCGGTGCCGAAAACAACCTGCCATATTCTGCAGAGACCATCTACAACTATGCATCCGGCAAGAATCCATATCGCTATCCAAGTGTTGACTTCTATTCTTCTGATTACATCAAGAAGGCGTTCAACCGCTCGGAGGTTTCTGCCGAAATAGAAGGCGGCAACCAGAAGGCGCGCTTCTATGCCAACGTGAGTTACTATCGCAGCGGTGACAACTTGAACTTCGGCGAGGCTAAGAAGAACTATACCGACCGATTCAATGTAAGAGGTAATGTGGATTTCGCCTTGAGCAGCACCATCAATGCCTACGTAAATGCGAATGCCACCTTCTACGGGGCTAAGTCGGCTAACACTAACAATAATAGCAGCTACTGGGAGCAGGCTCGCACCTTCCGTCCTAACCGCGTGGCTCCGCTGATTCCTGTGGATATGATTGACCCTAATGCCAAGTCGGCGCTGACTATGATTGGGGCTACCAGCAATATCATTGATGGCAAGTACTTCCTGGGTGGTTCTTCTGCCGACCTCACCAACGTGTTTGGTGATATCTACGCTTCGGGTACCAATGTCTATCACAGCCGTCAGTTCCAGTTTGATGCAGGTTTGAATTTCGACCTCTCTTCTGTACTCAAGGGCTTGAGTTTCCACACCATGGTAGCCATCGACTATGCTACGGCATACTCAACATCGTTCAACAATTCCTACGCCACCTTCCAGCCTACATGGGCTAACTTCAACGGCAAGGATGTTATCGTAGGTTTGAACAACAATGGTACGGTGGACAAGAAATCGGGAGTTCAGAATATCTCTGGTTCTACCGATAACCAGACCATCGCATTCAATGCGCACTTCGATTACAACCGCACCTTCAACGATGTGCACAACGTAAGCGCCATGCTGGTGGCCAACGGTTACCAGCAGAGCAAATCGGCTGAGTATCATAAGGTGAGCAACGCCAATATGGGCTTGCAGCTCTCTTATAACTATGATCATAAGTATTATGCCGATTTCGCTCTGGCTACACCTTGGTCTGCCAAGTTGCCATCAGCCAAGCGATTGGGTGTATCTCCATCTGCCACTTTGGGCTGGCGCCTCTCTAAGGAGAAGTTTATGGAGAATTCATTCTTCGATGATCTGACCCTCAGCGCAAGCTACACCGATATGAAAACCGATCTGGGTATCGATGATTACTACATGTATCTCGGAACTTATCAGAGCGGTGGCTGGTGGGATTGGAATGGTGGTTCCGGTCACTCAGCTATGCAGTCTAAGCGTGGTAGCAACAACGAACTCAGCTACCTGCACCGCAAGGAAATTTCGCTACGGTTCATGCAGAGGTGCTCAGCAAGGCTTTGAGTTTCGATGCATCTTACTTCCTTTCTAAGTGGACCAACGGAATTTCTGGAGGCTCGCAATCAGGTGCCTAGCTATCTGTTCAGCTACTATCCTGAGTCTTCTTTCGTTCCTTACATTAATTTTTAATGAGGACAAGCGCAGCGGTTTTCGACTTTGCTGTGTACTACAAGAAGCAGTTGGGCGATTTCGGTTTCGGCGTAGGAGCCAACGTAACTTACTACACCACAGGAGGCAACCAAGCGAGATGATTCGCAGTATGCTGATACCTATCAGTATCGCCAGGGTCAGCCACTCGATGCCATCTGGGGTTATGAGTGCCTGGGCTTCTTCCAGGATGAGAATGATATCAAGAACTCTCCAACCCAGATTATCGGCGGAACCATCCGTCCGGGCGACCTTAAGTACAAGGACCAGAACGGCGACAACGTCATCGACAGCAAGGACCAGGTTTATCTGGGCAAGGGCGGCTGGTATGGAACTCCTACCACCATCGGTATGAACCTCACTCTGAAGTATAAGGGTTTCACCCTCTTCATGCTCGGCACAGGAAACTTCGGTGCCAAGGCTGTTAAGAATTCAACCTACTTCTGGGTAGGAGGTGATGGTAAATATACAGCAGAGATGCGCGGAAGATGGACCAAGGAGACAGCGGCAACAGCCACATTCCCACGTCTGACCACAGAGGCTGGTACGAACAACTATCAGACATCAGACTTCTGGATGTACTCTACTGACCGTATCGACTTGCAGAAGGTACAGTTGAGTTACGACTTCCCTAAGGCGATGTTTATGAAGAGTTTTGTTCACGGACTTCAGCTCTTTGTCAACGGCAACAGTCTGCTGACTATTGCCAAGGAGCGCAAACTCCTGGACATGAATGTTAACAATTCAGGTTCGGCACCAGTGAACCGCTTCTATAGCATCGGTGCTAAGGTTTCATTCTAGAATTAATTAAAGAATTAAAATTATGAAATTATCAAGATTATTATTGATAAGTGCAGTCTTAGTATCGCTCACTTCTTGTGACGACCTGTTTGAGCCTGCCTTGGAAAATAACCAGGATATCAGTGAGATGTATAAGGATCCTACGTTTGCCCGTGGTATTCTTGACAATGCTTACCTGGCTCTGCCATACAGCAATTCGCCATCTACTGATGCTGCCACCGATGATGCCGTTATCAACCAGAACGGTGATGATTACAAGAAGATGGCAACAGGTTCTTGGGCTGCGAATATGAATCCGGTTTCACAGTGGGATGGTCGTTATCACGCCATCCAGTACTGTAACTTGATGTTGGAAAACTGCGATAAGGTAGAGTGGGCTTACTCCAGTGAGATTCTCAATCAGATGTATTGCGACAACTACAAGGGTAATGCCTATGCTTTGCGTGGCTTACACATGATGTACTTGCTCCGTGCTCATGCCGGAATGGTAGATGGTCAGTTGATGGGTGTGCCTATCCATCTTTCTTCAGAAGATTCAAAGTCTGATTTCAATCTTCCACGCAACACCTTCAAGGAGTGCTACGATCAGATTATGTCTGATTTTGATGAGGCTTTGAAGTATCTGCCAGAGCAGTATACCGATGTGAATGAGGATCAGGTTCCTGCCAAGTATGCCCAGAAGGGTGCTACCAATGCGGAGTACAACCGTGCCTTTCGGTATCAACCATCGTGGCAAGATTGATGGTCGCATCATCTCGGCTTTTCAAGGCTCAGCTCGCCATCCTCGCCGCTTCTCCTGCTTATGAATCTGCCGGTGTAGCCTCTTATGAGGATGCCGCCAAGTATGCTGCCGACTGCCTGAGCGAGTTTTGGCGGTTTTGGATGCAGTGGATCCTGACGGATGGAAGTGGTTCTGTAACAAATCACTTATAGACGGATTGGGTGCCACATCCGAGAATCCTAAGGAGATTATCTGGCGTGGAAACGTTGAAGAAAGCAACACTCTGGAGACAGATTACTATCCTCCTTCGCTCTATGGTAGCGGTAAGATCAATCCAACCCAGAACCTGGTGGATGCGTTCCCTATGGCAAACGGTTATCCTATTGCTGATGCCAATGCAGAATACGATGCCAAGAATCCTTATCAGAACCGTGACCCACGTCTCGCTGCCTACATTCTTGTAAATGGCGATAAAATCGGTGCTACTGATGGAGTGGTAAATACAGCGGCTGATTCTAAGACTCTGGATGGCTTGAACAAGGAGAATGGAAAATCAACCAAGACGGGTTACTATCTCCGCAAGTTGCTCCGACCTGATGTGAACCTCAACCCAAGCTCTACAACCAAGCAGAAGCATCTGTCAGCACGTATCCGTACTACGGAAATCTTGCTCGACTATGCTGAGGCTGCCAATGAGGCTCAGGGTCCTAAGGCAAATGTGGGTGGTGCCAACTATTCTGCCTACGATGTAATCAAGGCAATCCGTAAGCGTGCCGGACTTGGTGAGTCGGGCAAGGATCCATACTTGGAGGAGTGCGCACAGAACCAGGATAAGATGCGTGAGCTGATCCGCAACGAGCGCCGCCTGGAGCTTTGCTTCGAGAACCATCGTTTCTGGGATTTGCGCCGCTGGAAGGCTAATCTCAATGAGGCTGCCAAGGGTATCAACATCACGACAGATGCCACAACAGGTGAATACATCTACAAGACTTTCGACGCTGAGGAACGCAAGTATTCAGACTATATGATCTATGGTCCTATCCCATACTCTGAGATTCTGAAATACAGCAACCTCAAGCAGAATGAGGGTTGGAAATAATAAACGGCTAATATTATAATAAAGACTAATGATTATGAAACGATATATCAAAATGGTGGCAGCCCTTCTGACACTGATGGCTTCTTTCACGGCATGTGAGAATGGAGACCAGGCTTTCGATGATTACGAGGGCGGTACCAAAGTAATGTTTACCTATCAGAGCCCAGTTCGTACCATTGTTCTAGGTGATGATGAGTATGATACATCTATCGATAAAGAGCATAAATGCAAGATCAAGGCTACTTTCAGTGGTTCTTACAATGGAAGAAAAGGTTATGTGAACGTAGCTGTGGATAACAGTCTGTGCGATCATCTTACTTTTGCAGATGGTACTCCTGTAAAGGCAATGCCTGCAGAGTATTACTCACTTTCTACCAACAAGCTCGAACTTTAAGGGCGGTATGACTGGAGAGACTGTAGTACAGTTGACTGATGCTTTCTTCAACGATCCTGATGCCGTGAAGAATACCTACGTGATTCCTCTGGTGATGACCGATCAGCAGGGCTTCGACAGAATCTCTGCCGGTACTCTGAGAGAAGGTGCTACAGGCTCCCGTACCAATGCATCCATCTGGGAAACAGCTCCTAAGGATTACGTGATGTACTGCGTGAAGTATCAGAACAAGTATAGTGGCTGGTGGTTGACAAATCACAATACAAGCACCGACAACATCGAGAAGGCTTCACAGGTTCAGATTACTACCCGCACCCTGAACAGCTCTGTTTATACTGTAGAGTTTCAGGAGGGCAGTACCATCTACAAGGCAGATCTCCTGCTCACCTTCGATGCCAACGAAAAGTGTACCATCACTTCGCTCACCGATGGTGTTAAGGCTACAGGCTCAGGCTCTTGGGCTGACGATGGTATCCATTCGTGGAATAACAAGGATCGTGACCTGATGGAACTCAACGCCGAAATCACCTTCGCTGATGGTGTAAAGAAGAGTTTGAACGAGAAACTCGTCTGGTGGCGTAGTGGAGTAACTTCAGAGGAGTTCTCTTATACCTATAATAATTAATGATCGCATAAGTTATGAATAAACAAATATTAGTATCTGCACTCGGGGCCATGCTTTTGGCCTCTTGTGCAGACCACTTCGACCAGAATTTCGAGACCGTACGTCCTGGAAAGGAAGCGCAGTATGGTTATCTGGAGCAATATGATGCCTTGAAGGAATACATCAAGGACCGTCCAAACTTCCACCTCGGAATCGGAACTGCTGTAGATGAATATAACAAGAAGGAACTGGTGTATGCTTTGACCAACAGCAACTTTAACGAGACTGTAGCCGGCAACGCCATGAAGATGTCTTCTTGTGTTGCTGATGATGGTAGCATGAATTTTGATAAAGTAAGTGAATATGTTAAGAATGCTACCGATGCAGGCCTTTCTGTTTATGGCCATACCTTGGCTTGGCATGCTCAGCAGCCTAACAAGTATCTGAAGCGACTGATTGCAGATAAGGAGTTACCTCCTGCTGGGGATAATCCTGGTCTTATCATTACAAGTGGCGATCCTAAGGCCAATACCTGGGATTATGAAATCTACTATGATTTGGATGAGCCTCTTAAAGCTGGTAAAACTTACGAGATTTCACTTAATGTAAGGGGAACTAATCCTGGAACGATTGATTTCTGGCCTGGTAAGAAAGATGGTTCTGCTACACAATATGGAGCAGGTTCATTTACTGTAGCTGAAAGTGCTGTTGATAATAGCTTCTCTTTTGACGCCGAATGCGGATATCGATCGTATGCGTTTCTGCTTCGGAAAGATT
>ENA-OQET01001002-OQET01001002.1-human-gut-metagenome-genome-assembly--contig:-NODE-1002-length-13519-cov-2.538829_pt1 | contig 13519 bp, 13 predicted proteins | sample MGYA00242800_ERZ504645 | MGnify/ENA primary metagenome ERZ504645 (study PRJEB26092, sample SAMD00036308) | human gut metagenome | host: Homo sapiens | study: EMG produced TPA metagenomics assembly of... | reverse complement strand
TCCAAAAACTGTAAATATCCGTGGCTACAAACCAAATACCAGTGTACATATGGGCCAGCTCAAAAAAGCCCTGAAGATGCTTCAAAAGGCAAAAAAGCCTCTGTTCCTGGCAGGTGGCGGTGTCAATATTGCAAATGCAAATGAAATTTTTACTTCTGTAGTGAAAAAACTCAGGTTCCTGTCGTAACTACAGTCATGGGCCGCGGTGCTATCTCTACGAAGCATCCTCTTTTTATCGGAAACCTCGGAATGCACGGTGCATATGCAGCAAATATGGCAGTTACCAACTGTGATCTGCTTTTCTCTATCGGTACACGTTTTAACGACCGTATCACAGGTAAACTTCATGAATTTGCTCCAAATGCACAGATTGTCCATATCGACATTGATACGGCTTCCATTTCCAGAAATATTCATGTAGATGTTCCGATTGTTGCCGATGCAAAAGAAGCCATCACTAAAATGGCCGAATATGTAACAGAATGCAATACGAAAAAATGGCGTACAGAAATTGACATATGGAAAAATGAACATCCACTTTCCATGAAAAATCGTCCTCTGATGGGACCTCTTGATATTTTCAATGAGATCAATAAACAATTCGACAAGGCAATCATCGTTACAGATGTCGGACAGCATCAGATGCTTACCTCCCAGTTCGTTGATATTACTGAAAACCGCAAGCTTATCATGTCCGGTGGACTTGGAACCATGGGCTATGGCCTTCCGGGTGCGATCGGTGCTCAGATTGGTAATCCGGGTGTTCCGGTTATTTCAATCTCCGGCGACGGTGGTATGCAGATGAATATTCAGGAGCTGGCAACGGCAGTACTCGAAGAACTGCCGATCATCAATTGTATCTTTAATAATACTTATCTTGGAATGGTTCGTCAGTGGCAGAAACTTTTCTACGGAAAACGCTACTCCATGACCAATTTAAGATCCGGTGCACTGTCCCGTCGTACTAACGGGGAAGAATATCCGAAATATACTCCGGACTTTATTAAGCTTGCTGAAAGTTACGGTGCCAAAGGAATCCGTGTAACGAAACGTGAGGAAATCGCAGCAGCTTTTGAAGAAGCTCGCAAAAGTACCAAAGTACCTACCGTGATTGAATTTATCATTGATCCAGAAGAAATGGTGTATCCAATGGTCAAGCCAGGTGGTACACTCGCTGATCTGATCATGGATTGTTAGGAGGAATCAAAAATGGATAAAGGTATGAAAACTAGATGGATCTCTCTTTACGTTGAAAACCAGGTCGGTGTTCTATCCAAGATTTCCGGTCTTTTTTCCGGAAAGTCCTATAATCTGGACAGTCTTACAGTAGGTACCACCGAGGATCCGACCGTATCAAGAATGACCATCGCAACTGTCAGTGATGACGAAACTTTTGAGCAGATAAAAAAGCAGCTCAACCGTATGGTAGAAGTCATTAAAGTTATTGATTTTACAGACGTTTTTGTTCGTATGAAAGAGATTCTTTATATCAAAGTCAAGAAATGTACTGCTGCCGATAAAGTAGAACTTTTTCAGATTGCAGAAACCTTCAAAGCCAGAGTCATTGATTATGGCAAAGACAGTCTGCTCCTTGAATTTGTTCAGACAGCAACCAAGAATGATGCAGTTATCAAACTGATCAAAGAAGAATTCAAAAATATAGAAGTGGTCCGTGGTGGAAGCGTGGGCATCGAATCCATCAGCATGATGGAACGCTGATGCCCTCTCTCCAACCATTTATTCAGTCGATCAGATCATTCTGAAATCTCGAAAGATGTTCATACGGAAGAATCAGACGGCCGCGGTACAATCCGCAGCCGTCATTGATCAGACTGTTATTAACCGCAGAAAACATATTCACATCCAGTTTGGACAATTCCAGTCCGAGAAGCTTCATTCCTCTCTCATAAGCTTCATCAAAATAAATGCATTCTCCTTTTGGAATTGCATCTCTTCTGGCTCTTTCACTTTCCTGTTTTTTCTCATATCCAAGATGATTGGCCGCTCCAATCTCTGCAATATCATCCATGATTTTTGTACGAAGCTGAACTTCCATATAAGATCTGGAACTGTTATCATAAAACGTAATATGTAAAGACTGATATCCATCGGAATCTGTTCCATGGATATAGTCTCTGTAATAAGGTTTGACATCCTCGTTCAGAAGCGGTGAGCCGCTTTTTCTGACTCCATGTGCCGATTCTGCTGTAAATCCTCTTTCCTCAAGAAAACCTGGAAGAACATTTGCAATCTGATACAGATATTTTAATTCTTCTTGCTCACGGTCTGCTTCACTCTTCAGATGGCATCTCGGCATCGAAATCACAATACGATACGCAATAAAATCTCGAAAACAACTTAATCTGTTTTTTAAATCCGCCAGTGGTGGGTATTCTCCATGCTCTGTATAATAATCATAAATATATTCCACTACATACCCGTTAAATTTCTCTTCTGCACGTATCAGGGATTTGATTCGTCCTTTAAATGTAAACGCAAGAAACGGATATTCATGAGCCATATATTTATAAAATTCCCTGATCTGCTGAGACTGTGCAGTAAGGAAATCGTTATGTTCCAACAATTCTCTGATAAGGATCAGGAAATTACAGTGAATCATATCAACCTCATTATGTGTCTTTTTGGCCTCTGCTCTCAGATCATGAATATAATTGTGCAGGATACGAAGAATCGTATCACCTGAATAAAGGTAATCATTTAATGTAATCATAAACCATCACTCCTTTCTCAACATTGTATCAGAAACTCCTATATTATCAAGCATTATGTCACTAATATTCTTTTATTGACATCTCGTATGCCCCACAGTTAAAATAAAGGATAATCTCTCAGATATAAGAAAGGATTATTAACCCATGGATGGTCTGCAATTCGAACACCGCTGTGCAGAATTATTGAGATATCGAGGTTTCCATAAAGTTGCTGTCACTAAAGGCAGCGGTGATCAGGGTGTTGATATCCTCGCACAGAAAAATGGAATAAAATATGGAATCCAGTGTAAATATTATTCTTATCCTGTCGGCAATAAAGCAATTCAGGAAGCATATGCAGGTGCAGACTTCTATGACTGTGATGTCGCAATGGTCATGACCAATAGTACCTTCACGCGGCAGGCCAGAGAACTGGCTGACAAACTTGGCGTAGAACTCTGGGAACACTGCTCTCCAAACGGAAGTTCATCTGTGATATCCAGACTCATGCGTATATTTAATCTTTTTTTTCCTAACAATCGGACTCTGTATGTGTGCATCCGCCCGGCTTTTGAATTTCCCTGAAGGAACGATCCGTACCTATATGAATCTATTGATGCTGATCCTTGCTTCATTATCCGCCCTGTTTGGATGGAATCATTTTCTGCCATGTATCCTCTCTGGAATGCTGTACTTTGGAATTTTTCTCTGGACGATTCTCCCTCTGGTTCTGACTTCTGATTCCAATTGGTATGGAATACTGATGCTTCTGCCTGCTTTTATTACGATTGGACATGCGCTGTATGCAAGATTCCGCAATCAGGAACCTATCCCGTAGCAGAGTTCCTGCATCAGTTCATGTACGGTTGTCATCTTTTGAATACGGTCTACATTCTCCCCGCAAAACACAAGGCCATTTTCCACATCGCCTCTGACTGCATCGATCAGTGCTTTTGTAGTGCAATATGGCACTGATCGTGGCTCACATTTTTCCAAGCAGTTATAGCATTTTGTAATTGGCTTTCTTGCAATTTCAAGTTCCTTGATAAATTCATTGCGAAGAGCTCTTCCCGGCATACCTACCGGACTCTGGATAATTTGAATATCTTTCTTTTTCGCGTTTATATATGCATTTTTATAGGCATCTGATGCATCACATTCTTCTGTTGCCACAAATCTACTGGCAATCTGTACCCCATCTGCACCCAGTTCTGTCATATGATCAATATCTGCCCTGTCAAAGATTCCACCAGCAACGATCACCGGAATCTTTGTTCCATATTTTTCTTCATAAAGTGCTTTACATGCAATGATTTCCCTGATTTCATGATCATAATCAAGAGTCTCCAGATTCTCCAGCTGATCCCGGGAAAATCCCAGATGTCCGCCTGCTTTTGGGCCCTCGACCACAATAAAATCTGCTGTCCGGTTATAACGATGTGCCCACATTTTCAAAATAAGCTGTGTCGCTCTTCTGGAAGAAACGATCGGTGCTATCTTTGTCTTATTGTTTCCCACCAGTTTTGGGAGATCCATTGGAAGTCCTGCTCCACTGATGATCACATCTGCACCTGCCCGGACCGCTTCCTGTACATGTTCTTTATAGTGTTTCAGTGCGACCATGATATTTACTCCAACCAGTCCTTTTCCCTCAGCTATTTCTTTTGCCCTGTGAATATGCTTTCTTATTGCAATACGATTGCATCCTGCCTGATCTTTTTCAAAACCTTCTTCATCATATCCTATCTGAGCCGTCGAAATAATACCAATACCTCCCTCTGCCGCCACTGCTCCGGCAAGACTGCTTCGACTGACACCAACTCCCATACCTCCCTGTATGATTGGTTTCTCTACTGTCAATTCTCCTATTTTCAGTGGCTTTAACGTTTTTCTATCTGTATGCATTTGTATTTCCTCCTGTTATCCCGCATTTATTTTGATTATCAAACTATTTGATAGTATAAACCGTTTAATTATTCCTGTCAACGTATTCTTGATTCTTTTCTTTATCATGTAGATTTTCATTACTACATTCTCTATAAAAAAGAAAAGGGAAAGATCTCATCAGTCTTTCCCATTTGTCCCAAAAACTTTCTTCATATGTACATTCATAATATAAAAAATACATAACAAGCAACAAACCGCCTGCCAGTACCCATGCTGCCGGACCTGCAAGACAAACTCCAGGATAACTTCGCATTTTACCAGCAATCACAGCCACTATTCCACGTCCGATCAACTCTGCAACACCTGCCATCATCGGAAGCAATCCATAGCCCAGGCCCTGAATTCCATTTCGATAGATATTAACCACAGCAAGAGGAATAAAAAAAATCCCAATACATTTCAGATAAATATCTACAGAACTCATGATCACCTTCACATCCTCAGAAACAAACAGATAGGTCATGAATTTTCCGACAGTCATAATAAACGTTGCAGCTACAATGGAATATACCACACCAACGATCGTACATGCTTTGAAACCTTCCCGGATTCGTTTCACAGAGCCAGCTCCCATATTCTGTGCTCCATATGTTGCCATCGTCGTTCCCATTGCACCATAGGCCTGGGTGACCACCTGTTCAATCTTACCTGCTGCCGTATACGCTGCCACCAGTGTAGATCCCAGAATATTCAATGAAGACTGTACCATCATAGTTCCAATTGCTGTGATTGAATACTGCAGTGCCATCGGAATCCCAATCCGAAGCTGATTGCTATAAATCGTACCGCCCACCTGAAGGTCATCCCTTTTGATATGAAGTACCGGTACTTTTGCAATGATATACAACAGACAGAGTACACCGGATGTTCCCTGTGCGATCACCGTTGCCACTGCCGCACCTTTGGCTCCCATCTGAAATCTAATGATAAATACCAGATCAAGTATAATATTCAAAAGTGCACTGATGATCAGAAAGTATAAAGGAAGTTTGCTGTTACCAAGCGCTCTCAGAATACTGGACAAAAGATTATAAAGCATCTGTGCAAGAATTCCTCCACTGACGATCATAATATATGCATATGAATCTGCAAAAATGTCAGATGGCGTATTCATAAGGATCAGAAGTGGCTTCATAAATACCATAAACAAAATCGTCAGTATTGTTCCTATCACAAACGAGAGAACACCTGCTCCGACAACCGTCTTACGCATTCCCTCCATATCACCTGCTCCAAACTTCTGAGCCGTAAGAACTGTAAACCCGGCGGTCATTCCAACTACAAATCCATAGATCAGAAACATGATCGTTCCGGTACTTCCAACCGCTGCCAGCGCCTTATTTCCCACAAACTTACCAACGATCACAGCATCTGCCATATTGTAAAACTGCTGAAACACATTTCCAAGAAAAATTGGAAATGTAAAACTCAGTATAATTTTCATAGGATTCCCAACAGTCATATCATTCTGTGCTGACTTCATTTTCATTCACTCTCACTCCGTTTAGCAGATTTGTCTTCTTTATCAGTTTTTTATATACTCGTTCTACAAACCATGGCTCTGTAGACTTTTCAAGTGCCTCTTCCGGTGTAAACCATGCCACACCACTATTTTCATCCTCTTTTATAGAAAGATGTTCCTCAGGATCAGCCTCCAGAAGGTAAGTAATATTCAGATGCAAATGACTGGATACATATTTGCCCTTTTTGATATGGCCATCCACAGTCAGTGATTCCAGAGAAAATATTTCTTCCAACACAGGATACACATGGGCAATGCCGGCTTCTTCACGCACCTCTCGAATGGCAACAGCCAAAAGATCAGTCTCTCCATCCGCATGTCCGCCAAGCCATGACCAGGAATTATATATATTATGATATATCATAAGTACCTTACTTCTGTCTTTATTTACTACCCAGGCGGATGCTGTCATATGTGCCACCATATTTTCCCTAAAAAATGCATTTTTATTATTCCTGATCCAGTCAAGAATCAACACCTTATCCGCTTCTTCCTGTTCATTAAAAGGTCTGTATTTTTTTATCCGCTCTGTCAGTTCTTCACAAGTCATTATATCTATCTCCCTGATTCTATATATGCCACCTTGCTACTGTTCTTCCGGCCATACGAAATGTGCATTTCCGGCTTCAAGACCATCGATCAGAATATTCTGTCCGGTACAGAAACGATTGGTAACTGTCATAAAATATGCCCAGTCTGCCGCTTCCTCAACTGTCATCCACCGCTTCAGGGGGGTCTGTTCCATAATCTCATTCCACAGAACTTTATCCTCCATAACCGGTTTATTCAGTTCTGTCAGAACACCTCCAAAATCAAGACTGTTGCATGTTGCACCATATTTTGCGATACGGAGAGCAATGTTCTTTGTGTAAGAAAGGACCCCGCCTTTGCTTGCTACATATTCCGGAAATTCTGACCCGTTGTGTCCACTGGCCGATCCTATCATAAGTACTGCGCGAATCCCCGGGTGTATTCCGTATTTCTCAGTAATATCGATGGTTCCCTTTAAATTCACATCAATATCATTGTTATTCTGTACGCCTGCATTATTAATCACTATATCAAAAGGCCCTAACTCCGGATAATGCATCTTATCACGGATGTCCATGCAGATATGTCTGTAAGCAGTATGCTGAATAGCTGACTTATTACAATCAATTCCAGTAACATGATGTCCTTCTCTTAGAAATTTATCTGCAATCCCTTTCCCTATTCCGGAACTTGTCCCTGTTATCAGTACTTTCATGCCCTAACCCTCCTGTATTTTCTGTCATCGAAATGCATAAAGCACCATACATCATTCTCTTTTCAACAGTTGAAAATATTTTGCCATATCAGTTTATCAGAATCTATCGGAAATTAAAAGTCGATTTATCATAATACATGTTTTTCAAAATAAAATTGCACAAAAAAACAGAATCCTCAAAATTTTCTTACTTCAGAGGATCCTGTTTTCTGACTGATCACATAAATGGAATCAGCGTTGCTTTCATCATTCAATTTTTCATTGTCTTCTTTTCCAAAGAATTTTAAACCTTTTACGTCACTGGCTACATCTTCTGCTGTTACTTCTTCAAAACCACTTGCCATCTCTTCGTACGCCTGATCCGGATTTTTAGTATGAAAAACGTGGACATAAAGTTGGCAAAGACCTTTATGAAAGCTAAAAACACCACAAGAGTTCTATCCGTCGAACTTAAAATGGTCGCCAGATCGGCGACCATTTCTGTGTTTAAGGTTTAAATCAGATTCCATATGCACTGAGCATCTCAGCGATATCCGGCATCGGATCCTCTGGCATTGAACAGGTACCTCTCTTCACCTGAGCACCGTCTGTGATGATCATTGAGCTTAAGAACTTCCGTCCGATAGCCTCCAGCTGCTCATCTGAAGTATCTTCCGGTACAAGAATCGTAAGATTGCTGTTCCCCAGATTTGCCCAGTCATCTTCCATCACATCTGGATCAATTCCTTCCAAACAGATTGTTTCGATTGACGGCAGCATTGCAAATGCTCCCAGACTCATATGCTCAACTCCACCACGGATATGGATCTCTTTCAAAGACTCCATTCCTGCAAATGCACTTATATCAATATTTTTGGCATTCACACAGAGCCTTTCCATAGGAGTTACTCCAAAAGTCTGAATTCCAATCCGGTCTACCTGATTCTTACACCATACGGTCTCCAGATTCTTACAGAAGTTAAACAGATAGTTATCCATATGCAGTACTCCGTTTACAAACACCACTTTTTTCAGACCCTGGCATTCCGAGAACAAGCCATTATTTGTAGTTTCCAGAGGTGCATAGCAGATCACTGTTTCCAGATCATGACAGTTCGTAAATGCACTGTCCTCAATTGATTTCAGTGTCTCCGGCAGGATCACGCAGCGCATCGGCACCCAGTCTCCTTCCTTCTGGTTTGTCTCCATATCTGAATGTACATAATCTCTGGTATTTTCAAATGCATTATAAGAAATATTTTCTACCGGCACTCCGCCAATCGTACGCGGAATAATAACATCCACGGCTGTTCCAACATATGCTGTGATCGTTCTGCTCTCTTCATCAAATTCAAAATTGTCTTCCGGCAGAGGTTCATACGGCATCTTCACCAGCATGGATTCCTCACCAACTCTGCATATTCTGTCATACCAAGGATAATTCAGTGCTGCACTCCATTCAGCCACCTGTTCATCCGTCGCATCTGCACTGAGCCTGATATTACTCAGTTCAATCCCTTCAAGAGCCTCTCCATTGACTGGTATATTTGCAGGTATCACAAACTCACTCAGCGAAGTTCCGGCAAAAGCTCTTGAACCAATCTCAGTTACGCCCTCACCCATATTCAGTGAGGCGAGTGCTGATCCTTCAAAAAGTCTTGCCGGGATACTTCCTGCTGCCACAGTTGCTTCGGTAAGATTTGCGCAATCCGCAAACGCTCCCTCCGGAAGCAGCCCAACATCACATAAAATATTAACACTTGTCAGTCCGCTGCAGCCCGCAAAAGCATTTTCTCCAATCTCCGTCACAGAAGCAGGGATTGTGATCTCCTTAAGCTGCGCACAGTTGCGGAAGGCTTCCGCTCCAATACTGGTGACAGAATCAAACAGGTCTACATGCTCCACAATACTGTCTGCAAAAGCTTCTTTTCCAACGTAAACGAATTCATCGTTATGAGGCACCGCAAAGTAGGTTATCGTCTGATCGCCCTTCAATGCACCATCGGCGATTCCTACTACTCCTTTATCCTCCTCGCCTATTGTATAAGTATCATAGCTGCGCACCTTCGCGGCTTCTTTTTCGTATCCAGTTAAGTATAACTTACTCGGGTCATCCGGAAGCTCTTCAACAGAAAAGCGTGCATATTCAACCTCTGTATTCTGGTTTCGCCATACCCGGCACTCCAGTCCCTGTGCATCAACGAGCGCCTGTACATCCAGCATCTGCTGCTTGGTACATTTTTCGTTAAGATCTATGTCTCTCAGGTATTCGCACTTATCAAAGGCGGTATCCGAAATTTCCGGCAGCTCCAATCCCTCCATATAAACATAAGTAATAGGAGAATTTCTAAAGCAATTATCCCCTATCTTCTCTAAACTTGCCGGAAGAAATACTCTTTGTAATCTCGAAGCCATTGAAAATGCACCTGGGCCGAGTTCTTTTACGCCTTCAGGAATGATCAGTCTGTTTCTACCGAAAATAGCTGAACGCTTCTTCTCCGATATATTCCAGACTATCCGGAAGATCCAGCCTGAATCCCCGATAAGATGAAAAACCTTTCTTATCAATAGTTTCAGAGTAGACGGAAATTCCACATATTTTAATGTATCAGTGATACTAAAAGCATCTTCTCCAACATATTCCAGTCCCTCTGGAAGAGTTACATACCCTAAAAGAGGATCTTCCCATAAAGCTCTTTTACCAATTTGCTTTTACCGGCACACCATCAATACTCTCCGGGATCGTCAGTCTGGTATTCATTCCATTATAACCTGTGATGCTTCCCGTTTCTGCATCAAACGTCAGATTCTCTGTATCCAGATAGTCTTCAGCTGAATAAAGTACAGCCGGCTTTCCACTTGGCTGAATGTTCAAATTTTTATTATTTTCTTCAAAAACCTTCTTATACTCTTCTATCTGGTCATCCGGCACATAAATTACCACATCATCTGAAAGCATTACAAAAGCCTCTGAACCTATCAATGGGCATGCACCCTCAAACACGATTTTCTTCAGAGCATAGCAGCCGCTGACTGCATAGCTGTCTATAATACAGACCGACGCCGGTATGGTGAGTTCTGTCAGCGCATCATTACTGGAAATAGCATTCCACCCGATATTGATCAAATTTGAAGATAAAGTTATCTCCGACAGATTATTATCATAACTCAGCGCACCAACATCAAGTATCGTCACGCTATCCGGCACTACTACAGAAGTAAGCGTCTCTGAGCCAGCCAGTAATTGAGTTCCCAGTCTTTTAACCGGCACGCCCTCATCCATAGTGTCCGACACCACTACATCCGTCTCTGTACCTGTGTACTCCTTCAATACAAAACGCTGGGCATCAAATTTCCAGACATCATCTGCTTTTACCGGTACAGCAGCTCCCGTCAGCATCAATATTGCGGTTAATCCTAATAGCATTTTACCTTTCATCCTGTTACCTCCTTTCACTTCTTGTATGGATTAATAGTTCTCCTAATACCAGAATATATAAAAAAGGAGGGGGTGTCACTATCAAAAAAGCCAGTAAAAACTGGTTTTACTGGCTTTGACTTAATTAAGCTTCCACTCAGTTCTCGTATAGAAAAGTTTAATTTTTTCAAATGTAAGACACCGCATTTTAGCTGTTACCTTCCGGCTTTCACATTCATATTTTTAATCATTTATTTATTTGGAATTATACTTCTGCTTTCTTCCAGTACGGTCTGTTCCCACTTCCGCATAGCCACTGCTTCCCTGTCTGTATGAAGCCAAGGCTGCCCATTTTCCACAAAATTCAGTCGGCAATTATTTTCTTCCGAAAATTTTTTTACAATCTTATACGGGATCATTTCATCCTGAGTTCCATATAAAATATTTGTTTCTTTGCAGATAGACTTCACTGGATGTTCTCGCACCCAGCACAAATACTTACAGGACAAAACCACTCCCGTTTCTGTTTTGATTTCCTGCCTCTCTTTTAACTGCTCTTCTGTCACCTGTGCCTGTAACATCATATTAGAAATCATATCTTCCATATCCAAAACCGGTTGATACCAATAAACATATATCAGGTTTTGTATTCTGAAACGCCTGTAATAGAAAAATACGCACCTATACTACATGCATATATCCCAATTACTTTCCAGTTTTCTTTGGCACTTTTCATAATTTTCTGTAACTCTGGTATAATTTCCCAAGGTACAAATCTTGCCTTATCCTTTCTTTCTCCATGCTCTGGGAGATCTACACTAATAACCTGCCATCCATAATTTGTTGCAATTTCAGCAAATGATTCTGCTTCTTCTTTTCTTCCACCCTGTCCATGTATATATATCAATACTCTATCTGCCAAATCTCCATATAAAAGGACCGGCACTTTCCAGACATGAATTTTTGCTATGTTCATTGCTTTAAATACTCCCTTAATTTTACAAAATTTCCTATATCCTTGTTATATATTATCCAATTCTAAAATCCCCGACATCATAATCTGGTTCCCCAATCATTTCTATCTTTCCAACAGCTTCGTTATAATACATCTTGTAACGCTTTAACATCTTTTTTCCTCCCCCTCCCACTCACATTTTTTACTTCACTTCCCGGTTCCACTCCACACCATTCGTATCTGTCCATGTATCTTTTCTGTTAAAAATAACACTGTCCATTTCTATCTTCTTTCAATTATTGCTTAATAGTTTAATATTTATTATGAAAAAGCACCCTCGAAACTGTCCAGGCTTTTCAAGAGTGCTTTTCCGGTTACTTGGTCAGCTAAAAATTAAAGAGCAATCTCACAATCCGGTTCTACCTTCTTGCAAGCCTTTAAAACATCTTTCATAACGGTTCCCGGCTCTTTTCCTTCCTCAAACTCCACAATCATCTTCTGTGTCATAAAGTTTACGGTTGCTGCTGCAGACATTATCATAATCGAAAAAGAGGTAGAACATATGACACAAATTACATTGCCACATAATCATGGCGAATCAGCTGATGAGCTGTTTTCTCTGCTTCCTGCTCCACAAGAATTTCAGACATCTGCAGAACTATTCGGATTACTCAGTGATGAAAGCAGACTGCGTATTTTTTGGATTTTATGTCACTATGAAGAATGCGTAATCAACCTGTCTTCCCTTGTTGGTATGAGCAGTCCTGCTGTATCTCATCATCTAAGACAATTAAAAAACCCGACGGCTGATTGTCAGCCATCGGAGTGGAAAGGAAGTCTATTATAAACCTGCTGATACCCCACAGGTTCACACTCTGCATAGCTGCCTTGAAAGATTAATTTCCTTATCCGATTCCACAGAGCATCAAACGGAGGTATCAAATGACACGGAAACACGATAAAAATACGGAAGATATTTTGAAAGATATTCCAAATGGAAAAATCATCATAAACCGCCATAACAGTACACATGAAAACACTATTTTCAATAAGGATTTTCGCTATTGCTCCGATGGAAGGGGACTAGTAGATACTTATTCTGTTTTTCCCGGAATTGAACTTTCTTTTAATTATTACTATGCAAATTGTTTTGAATTTCAGCATAGACCTGTCCACTCTGCTATGCAGATCAATCACTGCCGAAGTGGAAGAATGGGCTGGAAAATGCAGGATCAATCCACAATATATTTGGGCCCCGGAGATTTATCTCTCCACACACTGCATTCATGTGCGGATTCTGCCATGAACCTGCCATTAGGATATTATCAAGGTGTATCCGTCTTCATTGATTTGAATGCGCTAACTGCTACACCACCAGACATTCTTTCTGAAGCAGGCATCAACGGAAATAACCTCTACGCAAAATTTTGTGAACAAGCAGGGCATACTGCTATACCAGCCAGCGAGAAAATCGAACATATTTTTTCAGAATTATATGATTTGCCAGAAAGAATGTACTTACCTTATTTCAAATTAAAAGTTCAAGAGTTGCTGTTGTTTTTAGATATGCTGGATTTAGAAAATACAAAAAGATTGAACCAGTATGTTTCTGGGCAGGTGGAAACTATCAAAGAAATTCACAGTCTGATGACATCCGACCTAAAACGCCACTATACTATTGAAGAGTTGTCAAAACAGTACCTGATGAACACCACTACTTTGAAATCCGTTTTCAAAGCAG
>ENA-OQET01001000-OQET01001000.1-human-gut-metagenome-genome-assembly--contig:-NODE-1000-length-13537-cov-5.242356_pt1 | contig 13537 bp, 11 predicted proteins | sample MGYA00242800_ERZ504645 | MGnify/ENA primary metagenome ERZ504645 (study PRJEB26092, sample SAMD00036308) | human gut metagenome | host: Homo sapiens | study: EMG produced TPA metagenomics assembly of... | reverse complement strand
TTTTGGAACTGCTTTTGTTTTATAAAGTTATTTAATTACTTGTACTTCTTCCACCCTTTTGGTTGTTCTTTGGAAGCTGAATTTCGGCAGTATCGTACTTACTGCGTCTTTCGGACTTTCTGCCTGAAGATGAGTAATCATCGGCATAATCATCGTTACTGCCGTAACGCTGTGGCTGTGCAGATTTGCTCTTTGGAGCGTTACTTCTGCCGCCGACTGTGACTCTCTTCTTTCTGTTGAGAACAGTTGAAATTACAAAGTACGCAATGCCTGCAACACCGAGTGAGAGTAAAACGAGTGAAACATAGAACATCCAATGACCGTTGTCACCCTTGCTGTTATTGTTCTTGATGAAGTTAAAGTCATCACCGTCAGAACCCGATGTGTCGGTATTTTTAAGATTTTTTGCGATATCCGACCAGTCGTTGCTTGAAAGAGTTTTTTCGTCAATGTTATCGTCAGACTTGATGAGCGACGCTGACGGAGCAGTATTTGACGGAGCAACATAGGACTGACCGCCGCCTACATATGACGGCTCAGAGTAGTAGTAAGTCTGACTGCTGCTGTAATTATTGTCATAACTGTTATTGTTGTAGTCATAGCTGCTGTCATAGTTATAGTTGTTGTCATATGACGAATCACTTGACGAATAGCCGGGGTCTACATATGATGAGCTGTTTGACGAGTCCGGATACACAGGATCGGGCTGCGGCTGCGGCTCAGGCTCCGGTGATGGCTCCGGTGATGGTTCCGGTGAGGGCTCCGGCTCCGGCTCTACGGGATCAACAATAACGCTTGAATCTCCGCCGGGATCAACCTCCTCACCGACTGCCGATACGGAAAAGCTCACAGCAGAAATGCTCAAAAGTACCGTCAGAAAAATTGCGCAAAGCTTTGAATGTTTTTTCATAAAAGCCCCTTTCTTCAGAATAATCTGAAAATGCGTCTGTTGTATGTCCGATATCAATTACTTTGAGCTTTTATCGGATGCCGATGTTGTTGACGCCGCTGTTGTAGGCTCAACCGCAACGAAGAAGAGTTCGGGCTTATACTTGTCAATAACCGAAGTGTTTTCTTCATACTTGAGTTCCTCTGCAAGACTGTCAATGTACTTTGAAAATTCATCTGACTTCATTGACGCAAGTACACCGGCTCTTTTTGATTCGTTGCCGATATAGCTGTCAACATCCTTGCTGACGTCTTTCTTATAAACGAGATAGTAGATTGCGCTGTCGCCGCTGCCAACCTTGAGAGTTTCAGCCTTGCCTGTTTTAAGCTTGCCGATAGCCTCTTTAAGCTCGTCACCGATTGAGCTCTTGTCGAGAACTTCTACATTTGAAACAGAAGAATCTGTTCCCGAACCGCTTGACTTCTTGTATGATGCAATAACATCATCAAAAGAACCGCCCTTGTTAAGGTCATTCTTGTAGCCGTTAAGCTGATCCTCAACCTTCTTGATTTCCTTGTCGCTCATTGCAACATTCTTTGATGAACCTGCCTCATCCTTTGTTGATGTATAAAGGTTCACGGGAAGATATGAGTAGTCCGTATAGTTTTCCTTGAAATACTTTGTAAGGTCGGCGTCGGAAACTTCCTTTGAACCGCCCTTGCCGTAAACTGCTTTGAAGAGAGCCTCATACTTTGTGTTGTAGAGAGTTGTGCAGTATGCAAAGCTGTCGAGTGAAACGCCGTACTTTTCATACTGCTTCTTCATCGGCATTACATAACCCTGTGACGCATACGGGCCGACATTCCAGTATGTTTCAGCCTGACTTGTTGCGGAGTCAAGAGTTGCCTGACCGATGTTTACATTTTCCTTTTTAAGCTGTTCGTCAACTACGAGGTAGCTGAGGCACATTTTCTTAGCCTGATCTTTAATCCACTCTCTTGCAACCTGCTCGTTGCCGTCATCGTCCTTGATTTTTTCATCAAGCCACTTGTCAGATGTCGAATCATAATCGTCAAGCTTTTTAGCAAATGACTCAGCCTGACTGTAAGCTGCATTGAGTGAGTAGATATAAACGCCGATGGCAAGCTCGTTGTCGCTTGTCTTATACGACCATTCTTTGTTAAGAGTTGTGGGTGTACAACCTGCAATTGCAAAAACCGAAAACATCATAACAATTGCAAGTAAAAATGAACCAACCTTGATATTAGGCTTCATAGTTTTTTACCGTCCTTCTGAAAAATTAAATGCAAAGTGTCCTGCAAACACACTTTCGCAGGATAATGTACCTTACGATTATACACAAAAAAATCGTCATTGTCTACATTTTTATAAAATTTTGTTGAGAATTTCCACCGAAAAACAGCATTTTTGTACTTTCGGGAGGTTTTTTCTTAACAAATTACGGCTTCATACCGTTAAATTACTGCACACCGAAAATTTTGGTGAGGATTTCAAGCGGAGCGGAACTGTTTTTGCACTCAACCGCAACGCACGGCTTTGCTCCGGCAACAAGCTTTGCCTTTCCGCCCAAAGCAATGAGCAAGTCGGCAACCTGAGGTGATTTGAGTTCGTTTACAAAGAGCATGAGCGTTGTGCCGTTCTGTCTGATTTCGTAAATGCCCATTGAGTAAGCCTTGTTACGCACAAGGGCAATGTCAATAAGTCCGAGAACCGAGTTCGGAATCTTGCCGAATCTGTCCTGCAGCTCGTCAATAACATCGTCTGCGTCCTCGTTACTGCGGATATCGGCAATTCTGCGGTAAACATCAAGACGAAGTGTAAGACTTTCAACATAGCTTTCGGGAATATGAGCGTCAACCGAAATATCAATAAGACAGTCAAGGTCTTTTGTGACATTCTGCTCGCCCTTTTCCTCGCTTACTGCCTCATCAAGAAGCTTGAGGTACATATCGTAACCGACCGATTCCATATGCCCGTGCTGCTGTGCGCCCATAATATTGCCCGCACCCCGCAGTTCAAGGTCACGCATTGCAATGCGGAAGCCGCTGCCGAATTCTGTAAATTCCCTGATTGCGGCAAGCCTTTTCTGCTGAATCTCCGTGAGAACCTTGTTCCGTCTGAAGGTAAAGTAGGCATATGCCCTTCGTGAACTTCTGCCCACACGGCCTCTGAGCTGATGCAACTGCGAAAGTCCCATACAGTCGGCATTTTCTATAATAAGGGTGTTGGCATTCGGCAAATCGACACCCGTTTCGATAATTGTTGTGCAGACAAGCACATCAATCTCCTGTTCAAGCATCTGTCGCCAAACTTCGCTGAGTTCGCCCTCTTTCATTTTGCCGTGACCGATTGCGATTTTTGCCTCGGGAACAGCCTCCTGAATTTTTGCGGCACATGAAGAAATTGTTTCAACATTGTTGTGAAGATAGAACACCTGACCGCCACGGCGGAGTTCACGGCGGATTGCTTCGTTGATAACCGCATCATCATGTTCAAGCACATAGGTCTGAACAGGCTGACGGTTTGTCGGAGCTTCTTCGATAACGCTCATATCACGCAGACCGCTCATTGCCATATTGAGGGTTCTCGGAATTGGAGTAGCCGAAAGCGTAAGCACATCGACATTTTTGCACAATTCCTTGAACCTCTCCTTTTGGGCAACACCGAAACGCTGTTCCTCATCTATGATTGCAAGTCCGAGGTCACGGAATTCAACATCCTTCTGCACAAGTCTGTGAGTTCCGACAATCATATCAATTTCTCCTCGCTTTAGCTTTTGGAGAATTTCTTTCTGCTGTTTTGCTGTACGGAATCTTGAAAGCAGTTCCACACGAACGGGATAGCCCTCAAAACGCTTGATTACCGTCTGATAATGCTGCCATGCGAGGATTGTTGTGGGGCAGAGCAATGCGCATTGCTTTGAATCTGCAATACACTTAAAGGCGGCACGGAGTGCAACCTCTGTTTTGCCGAATCCGACATCACCGCAGAGAAGTCTGTCCATCGGCGACGAACGCATCATGTCATGCTTGATTTCCTCACAACAACGCAGCTGGTCGGGAGTTTCGTCATATTCAAAGCTGAGTTCAAAATCTCTCTGCCACTCGTTATCTGCCGAAAAGGCATAGCCCTTGGCTTTCATACGCTGTGAGTAAAGCTCAATAAGCTCCTTGGCAATGTCCTTTACAGAGGTTTTAACCCTTGCCTTTGCCTTTTGCCAGTCGCCCGAACCGAGTCGGTTTAGCTTAACCCTTGAATCCTCTTTCGGACCTATATATTTTGCAACCATATCAAGCTGTGTGACAGGCACATAAAGCACATCGCCCTTTGCGTAGTCAATCTTGATATAGTCCTTTATAACTCCGTGAGTATCAATTTTTCTTATACCGCCGAACACACCGATACCGTGAACATTGTGTACGAACATAATCACCGGGGGCAAGCTCTGAAGGCTGTTAATTCCTGTCCGTCTTTTCTTCTCTTTTGGACTTTCGGACGGTACGAAACCTGACTGTAGGTTATTGCAAAAAACTTTTGTGACGGATACTCAAAGCCCGCACTTAATGCACCCTGCATAACAAGCAGTTCACCCTTTGAAATCTTATCCGCACCCTCGCTGTAAACAGCGTTTATGCCGTCTGCGTTAAAGGTGTCACAAAGAATTTTTGGCGGCTCTTGCTGTTCCTGCAAAGATAACGCCCTTGCTTTCGGGGGTAAAAAGTCCGTCAACATCCTCTTTCAGCTGTTTATACGAACCGCCCCATGCCGAGAGCTGTTTTGTTGAAAAGCTGATGATTTCCGACAGCTTGATAGGCATACTTCCGTGAACAAAGTTTTCAAGCACGATTGTTCCGTGACTTTGCAAAAACTCGGTACATTCGTTGAATGTGAGCGCAAAGCGGTCAAAACCTCTGCAAAGAGTTCCGTCCTCAAAGCCTTGCATAAGGGTTTCATTGCTGATAAAGTCCATTGACTTTCCCCGTTCCTGAATTGCAGTAAATTCGGACGCAAAAACGAGGGTGTTTCTGTCGAGATAATCAAAAAGCGACTCGGGTTTATCGTAAATCTGATTGATAAATTTGTCCGCATTGGCAATCATTGCACCGCTGCGGATAAGCTCTGCCTCTGAAAAAAGTTTTTCCTTGGCTTTGGCGCCGTTCTTGGAACGGAGGAGCTTTGCCTTGTGTTCAATTTTATCTGCAAGGGCGGCTCTGTCCTCAATTACGATTTCGGTTGAGGGCGAAAGCGTAATTTTGTCAGCCTTTTTAAATCTTCTCTGTGTTTCAATGTCAAAATAGCTGAGGTCGGTAATTTCATCGTCCCAAAATTCACATCTCACGGGATAGTCGCTGTCGGGCATAAAGAAGTCGAGAATACCGCCTCTCAGCGAAAACTGACCGCTGCCCTCTACCGCATCAAAGCGTTCGTAGCCGAGCAGAGTAAGCGCCTTTGTCGCCTTTTCAAGCGATAGCTCCTTGCCCTCTTCAAATTCGATAACCGACTGTTCAAGCACATTTCTCGGAACGGTGAGCTGTGCCGCCGCATCAACACACGCAATTGCAACATCACATTCGTGGTTGATAAGCTTGAGCAAAACTTTAAGTCTTGCGTGCTCGTACTCGTGCGAACGGCTCTGAAAGTCGAGAAAGTTGAAGTCACGCACGGGATAAACATAGGCACGAAGTCCCATGCACGAAAGGTCATTGCACAAAGTCTGCGCCTCTTTTTCATCGGAGGCAAGACAAAATGCCGTGACGCCCTTGAGGCGGCACAGCGCATAGATAATATTTGATTTGTTGATTGTTGAAAGTCCCGAAGCACAGACCGTTCTGCCCGGCTTGACATTCTTTTCAAGCGTTTTGAAAACGGGTGACTCTTTGAGGACATCAACAAGAAAGTTGAGATTATTCATTTCTTTGTCCCTTTTCAGTTGAACAAATTCATAGCACGGTCGGTTTTGCCGTCAATAATCAGCTCGATTGCTTTTTCGGCATTGTCAAAAATTTCATCAAGCTTTTTCATTTCATCGGGAGTGAACTTTGAAAGCACCCAGTCGGCAAGGTCCCAGTCGGGATTTGGCTTTGCGCCTATGCCAACCTTGATGCGGGGAAATTTATCGCTTCCGCTGAGATAGATGATACTGCGCATTCCCCTTTGACCGCCGTCACTGCCCTTTGAACGGATACGCATTTTTCCGACATCAAGCGAGATATCGTCAAAAATTACAATGACATTTTCGGGTGGGATTTTGTAGAAGTTCATCGCCTCAACAACTGCCTGACCGCTGTTGTTCATATATGTTGTGGGTTTCATCAGCATAACTTTTGCGCCGTTTACAGTGCAAGTGCCGATAAAGCTTTTGTATTTTATTTTGTTCACATCACAACCGAGCTTGTCGGCAATGTGGTCAATTGCAAGCCAGCCTGCGTTGTGACGAGTGTTTTCGTATTTTCTGTCGGGGTTGCCGAGTCCCACTACAATGTACTCGATTGAACCCGTTGATTTGTTTTTTCCGAACATATCCGTTTTCCTCTTATTTATATTATATGTATTCTGAAATTTAAATTAACCTTTTCCGAAGCTTACAACAACCCAGTCATCGTTGCCGAGATGATAAGGATTTCCGCAATACGGGCAGTTGCGTTCTCTTGTTGCATCAAAGCTTGCGCCGCAGCTTTTACAGGTTACTTTTTTACATTGTGAAAACTCCGTCATCCATGGCGTTCACACTTCTGCAAACGGTAAGTCTGAACTTTTCGTTTTTAACCCTAATGAAGAATTTTTGTTTTTCACGGTCGTTGCGTAAACGGTCATATCAACATAGCAACAGCCGTTTGTGACATTGAATGAATTAAGCTTTGACACTCCTCTGTACTTGATGTCAACAATATCTCCGTAAGGATTTTTCATCGGATTGCCCTCATAGACTGCGAGGTTTGTGTAATCATCGCTGAAAATCATAATTTTGAGCAAAGCAAGCACCTTGCCGATAAAGTATTCATATGAGAAGTTAGGATTAACCTCTTTCATAAGCCACGGAAGTCTTTTCTGACAATTGAAGTGCGGACCTATCATCGGAATGCTCTTTGCCGCACCGACAAAAAGTCCGAAAAGCGTTTTTAATGCCCATGCAAGGTACCCCGCCAGAAGTCCGCCGAGCAGTACGGGGATTGCTCTTATGCCGATTTCATAAAGCATATTTGCGGTTGCGGGATCAAAGGTTCCGTCCTTTACAACCACCCATACCGTAAATGCCGCAACGGCGGCAATTCCGCCGAGAAGGTACGGAGCAAGCACCTTTTTCGTTGACTTGTTCGCAAGAGAATAGGTTTTTACAAAGTAGAAGTTTGTAACCTTCGGGAACAAATCGTCCATAATAAAGCGAGTTCCGCAGTTTTTACAACCGTTGAGAAGCTCTCTTACGCTGCTTACCGCACCGCAGTTCGGACACGAACACGCAACCTCGGAATTTTTGGTTTTCAAGCCTTGTAATCATTGTGTAAAAGAAAAAGTCTGTCCTTTGATTTTTTTACTTTTTCTTTTCCGTCTTTAAAGTATTTCTCCGTGACCTCATATGTCTTTGTCGCAATGTTACTCTTACATTCGCCCATATCGTAGGCAGTACAAGCATTTACCGGAGTTTCATCCTTCACCGTTTCCTTATCGGTAAAAGCGGTCTGAATCCTTACACCCTTTTCGTCAAGTCGTTTCTTCTGCAGGTCAAGCGCAAAGTCGAGGTCGATTGACGCAATATCCGGATTTTTGCCCTCATTGCACCACACTTCGTACTCATCGACAAAGCTGTTCATTATTTTGTTATCTGAATCTGAGCTGTAAACTATACCAAACAAAATTAAATCCCCCTCACATATTGTACCGTTTTATTCCTGAAAAATTTGCAGTAAAACAGCGAAATGGCGGGTTAGTTAAAACCCGCCTGTTTAATTACATAATTAAATTGTTCGCCTATCAACCGAAAGCGGCTGTGAAAGGCTTGTCATTATAGATTCTTGCGATAGCCTCTGCAAATGTAGGAGCAACAGGAAGAATTGTGAACTTGTCAATCATCTTTTCCTTCGGAACAGGAATTGTGTCAAGAAGAACAACTTCCTTGATGGCACTGTTCTGAATTCTCTCAATTGCAGGACCTGAAAGAACTGCGTGAGTAGCGCAAGCGTAAACTTCTGTTGCACCGCCCTTTTCAACAATAGCGTTAGCGGCATTGCAGAGAGTACCTGCTGTGTCAATCATATCGTCAACAAGGATAACCTTCTTACCCTTAGCATCACCGATGATGTTCATAACTTCACAAACATTAGCCTTTGGTCTTCTCTTGTCGATAATAGCAAGACCTGTGCCGATTTTTGAAGCGAAGTTTCTTGAACGAGTTACAGAACCGAGGTCGGGAGAAACAACGATATAATCATCATTTTTGCCGCCGATTTTCTCTCTCATATGGTTTGCGAGAAGTGATGCGCCCTGAAGGTGGTCAACAGGAATGTTGAAGAAGCCCTGAATCTGATTTGCGTGAAGATCCATTGTAAGCACACGGTCAGCACCTGCACAGGTGATGATGTCTGCACAAAGCTTAGCCGAGATCGGATCTCTTGCCTTAGCTTTTCTGTCCTGTCTTGCATAGCCGAAGTATGGCATAACAACTGTGATTCTTGCAGCGGATGCACGCTTCATGGCATCAATCATTATGAGCATTTCCATAAGATTGTCGTTGACGGGAGCACAGGTTGACTGAACAATAAAGCAGTCGCTGCCACGAACAGATTCGTGAAGAGAAACAGAGATTTCGCCGTCTGAGAACTGTGTACAGTCACTCTTACCAAGCGGCAGACCAAGACAGCCTGCAATTCCCTGAGCTACATCAACATTTGAACTGCCGGTGAAAATTTTAATGTCCTTACCGTGAAAATTCATTGCAATAACTCCTTTGAATTTTAATGTGTGTAGTATATGTTTACCAATGATTAACCGAGCAATTAACAGCTGTAACCCTTTGCCCTTGCAATTTCGTTAAGCTGTTCAAGCTGAGCCGGATCATTTGCACCCAGAACCGTATCACTGCACTGAGCCGTGAATGCTCCGACCTTTCTTCCGTCCTCAAGCAAAAGCTTGATTGCGTCGGGAAGATAATATTCCTTTGCACTGTTATCCGACTTGATTCTGTCGAGAACCGAAAGAAGAAGCTGACAGTCAAACCAGAATCCGCCCGAGTTTACTTCATTTATTTTGAGAGTTTCCTCATCGGCGTCTTTCTGCTCAACAATTGCACGCAGATTTCCGTTTTCGTCACGGACAATTCTGCCGTAACCTGTCGGATCGTCAACCTTTGCGGAAATAACCGTTGCGGCACAACCGTTTTCGATGTGAGCCTTCAGGGAATCCTCAATAGTCTTGCTGTCCATAAACGGAGCGTCGCCGTTGAGAATAACAACATTGCCGCTGTGCTTTTTAAGGAAATCCTTTGCCATCATCACAGCGTGACCTGTTCCGAGTCTTTCAGCCTGAAACACGCTTTCAACGGAAAAATCGAGGGTTGAAAGATACTCTTCGACACACTCTTTTTTAAAGCCCTTGACAACACAGATGTCGTCAATACCGGCTTTCCTTAAAGCCGACATAACCCAGCAAAGCATCGGTCTGCCGAGCACCTCCGACAATGTTTTCGGTTTGTCGGATTTCATTCTTTTGCCCTCGCCGCCTGCGAGGATAACGGCACAATTCTTCATTTTTTCTCCTTTTATCTGTGACAAAACAACAAAGATGCAGACAGTCCTGTCACAAGGCACTCGTTCATACCATAATATTATCTCACAAAAATCACAAATTTCAAGAGAAAATTACAAAAATCGGGCAAAAAAAGGCATTTTAAACGATTTATACAATATTGTCGAAAATAAAACCTGTTTTTTATAAGAAAAAAGTTTGAAAAAAATATAGCTATTTTGACCAAAGTTTGTTATAATATTCGATAGGCTTATACAAGCAGGCAGGTTTTACCAAGGGGTAAGTCTGCCACAGCCGTATATCTTAATTTATTTTTTAGGAGGATTACCAGTTATGGCAAACAAATGGGTTTACCTTTTTACAGAAGGTAATGCTAACATGCGTGAGCTCCTCGGCGGTAAGGGTGCCAACCTTGCAGAAATGACAGGTCTTGGACTTCCTGTACCACAGGGCTTCACAATTACAACAGAAGCTTGTACTCAGTATTATGAGGACGGCAGAGAAATCAACGCTGAAATTCAGGGTCAGATCAACGAGTACATCGTAAAGATGGAAGAGATCACAGGCAAGAAGTTCGGCGACAAGGAGAACCCCCTCCTCGTTTCAGTTCGTTCAGGTGCTCGTGCTTCAATGCCGGGTATGATGGATACAATCCTTAACCTCGGTCTTAACGAAGATGTTGTTGAAGTTATCGCTAAGAAGTCAAACAACCCTCGTTGGGCTTGGGACTGCTACAGAAGATTCATTCAGATGTATTCCGACGTAGTTATGGAAGTAGGTAAGAAATATTTTGAAGAGCTCATCGACAAGATGAAGGCTGAGAGAGGCGTTACTTATGACGTAGAGCTTACAGCTGACGATCTTAAGGAGCTTGCAGGTCAGTTTAAGGCTGAATACAAAGAGAAAATCGGTCAGGACTTCCCTGACGATCCTAAGGAACAGCTCATGGGCGCAGTTAAGGCTGTATTCCGTTCATGGGACAACCCTCGTGCAAACGTTTACCGTCGTGACAACGATATCCCTTATTCATGGGGTACTGCCGTTAACGTACAGTCAATGGCATTCGGTAACATGGGTGACGATTGCGGTACAGGTGTTGCATTTACAAGAGATCCTGCTACAGGTGAGAAGAAGCTCATGGGTGAGTTCCTCATCAACGCACAGGGCGAAGATGTAGTTGCAGGTGTTCGTACTCCTATGCCAATCGCTAAGATGGCTGAAGAGTTCCCCGAAGCTTTCGAGCAGTTCCAGAATGTTTGTCAGACACTCGAAAACCACTACAGAGATATGCAGGACATGGAGTTTACTGTTGAAAACAAGAAGCTCTATATGCTCCAGACAAGAAACGGTAAGAGAACAGCTCAGGCTGCTCTTAAAATTGCTTGTGACCTCGTTGACGAGGGCATGAGAACAGAAGAAGAAGCTGTTGCAATGATCGATCCTCGTAACCTTGACACACTTCTTCACCCACAGTTCGATGCTGCTGCTCTTAAGGCTGCTACACCAATCGGTAAGGGCCTCGGCGCTTCTCCCGGTGCTGCTTGCGGTAAGATCGTATTCACAGCCGAAGATGCTGAAAACTGGAACGCTAAGGGCGAAAAGGTTGTTCTCGTTCGTCTTGAAACTTCACCTGAGGACATCACAGGTATGAAGGCTTCACAGGGTATCCTCACAGTTCGTGGCGGTATGACATCACACGCTGCCGTTGTTGCTCGTGGTATGGGTACATGCTGTGTATCAGGTTGCGGCGACATCGCAATGGACGAGGCTAACAAGAAGTTCACACTCGCAGGCAAGGAATTCCACGAGGGTGACTACATTTCAATCGACGGTTCTACAGGTAACATCTACGACGGCGTTATCCCAACAGTTGACGCTACAATCGCAGGTGAGTTCGGCAGAATCATGGCTTGGGCTGACAAGTACAGAACTCTTAAGGTTAGAACAAACGCTGATACACCTGCTGACGCTAAGAAGGCTCGTGAGCTTGGTGCAGAAGGTATCGGTCTTTGCCGTACAGAGCATATGTTCTTTGAAGAGGACAGAATCGCTGCATTCAGAGAGATGATCTGCTCAGATACAGTTGAAGAAAGAGAAGCTGCTCTTGACAAGATTCTTCCTTATCAGCAGGGCGACTTTGAGGCTCTTTATGAGGCACTCGAAGGCAATCCTGTAACAATCAGATTCCTTGATCCGCCGCTTCACGAGTTCGTTCCTACAGAGGAAGCTGATATCGAGAAGCTCGCAGCTGCTCAGGGTAAGAGCGTTGAAGACATTAAGACAATCATCGCTTCACTCCACGAGTTCAACCCAATGATGGGCCACCGTGGTTGCCGTCTTGCAGTAACATATCCTGAAATTGCAAAGATGCAGACAAAGGCAGTTATCCGTGCTGCTATCAATGTTCAGAAGGCACATGCAGACTGGACAGTTGAGCCTGAAATCATGATTCCGCTCGTATGCGATGTTAAGGAACTCAAGTTCGTTAAGAAGGTTGTTGTTGAAACAGCTGACGCTGAAATCGCTGCTGCAGGCATCGACCTTAAGTACGAAGTTGGTACAATGATCGAAATCCCAAGAGCTGCTCTTACAGCTGATGAGATTGCTACGGAAGCTGACTTCTTCTGCTTCGGTACTAACGACCTTACACAGATGACATACGGCTTCTCAAGAGATGACGCAGGTAAGTTCCTCAACGCTTACTATGATGCTAAGATCTTCGAGAACGATCCGTTCGCTAAGCTTGACCAGACAGGCGTTGGCAAGCTCATGGAAACAGCTATCAAACTCGGTAAGCCTGTAAACAACAAGCTCCATGTTGGTATCTGCGGTGAGCACGGCGGCGATCCTTCTTCTGTTGAGTTCTGCCACAAGATCGGTCTTGACTATGTATCATGTTCACCGTTCCGTGTTCCGATTGCTCGTCTTGCTGCTGCTCAGGCTGCTATCGCAAACAAGTAATCCACACAGGATGTATTGACAGGTAACTTAATACAAGTTTATTCCTGATATAAAATCAGAGGGTGTTCCGATTGGAACACCCTCTTTTTGATGTGCTATGTAAAACAAATTTATATTTTGTTGTTTTTTATATTGTCATGATGTATAATCAAATAAAAGTGATTATAGCGAGGTAATGATATATGCATCGTAAAGAATTTCTTGAAAAAACCGTGATTCAACTTGATGATGATTTATTCGGTGAATTTAAAAAATTAATTGTAGGAAAATATATTTCATTTCCCTTTATAAAAAAAGAAAGCATTACCAAAGAAACGCTTGCAGAAAAACTATTTGATTATTTTGACAAGAAAAAAGGCAAGGAAACATTTGACTCATTATTAAAAAAATACATTTCCGACCTTGACTCAATGGTAAAAGATAAGATTGTTAGTGCACCTAAAGCAAACAAAGAAAACCCAACCCCAACAATTCCGCGCTCAAGGAAATATTATGTTGCTGCCACTGAGAGAAAAGATAATATTTCCATAAAAAATATGACAGATTATTCACGAATAATGATGTGTTTGCTCATGGCAATAATTAATAACAATAACAAAGAGATTGACGACTTTGAATATTCAACGCAGTGCCTTGATATAAAAAAATTAATTAACACAATTACAACAGAAAATAAAGTCAAAAAAAGCAAAAAGGGTTGGTTTTCTTTTTACGATGATACTTTTGACACATGTTCAATTATCATCTTGATAATAATGTTCTGTTACATAAAAAATAATGAGATTGTAGGTGAATGATATGCCAACAATAATAAACAGTATTGAACAATTGATGCAATTCCTCAATGACAAAGGTGTTTTAGAAATTGCTCAAAGAAGAAAAGACCAAAAATTTAAAAAAGTTTCAAAATGTTATTATAGATCCTTC
>ENA-OQET01000999-OQET01000999.1-human-gut-metagenome-genome-assembly--contig:-NODE-999-length-13556-cov-3.813389_pt1 | contig 13556 bp, 15 predicted proteins | sample MGYA00242800_ERZ504645 | MGnify/ENA primary metagenome ERZ504645 (study PRJEB26092, sample SAMD00036308) | human gut metagenome | host: Homo sapiens | study: EMG produced TPA metagenomics assembly of... | reverse complement strand
CTGGCATGTTTAGAATTTTAGCTACATGAGAAATAGAATTTCCTTTTAAAACCATTTTAATTGCTTTAACTTTAAATTCATTTGAGTATTTAGTCATAAAAAAACTGCACCTCCAAAAGTTGTTTTTGTGTCCAACTTTTGGGGTGCAGTTCATTTAAATAATCAGTTCTTTTTGCTTTTAATAAATTTTTAAGCGAGTGGAAATATCTTCAATATATTTTTCATTTGGCTGAGCTTCAATGCTACCAAATGGCATTTGAACTGTTAATTTCCATGTATCAGGAATAGATAATAATTCTTTGATTTTATCATCAATCAAAGGATTATAATGTTGAAGATTAGCTCCGATATTTGCTTGGCTTAATGCTGTCCAAATATTATTTTGAAGCATACCATTTGCTTGATTTGACCATGTGGAGAAATTTTCAGCATACATAGCATAAGTTTCTTTTAATTCATTGATGATTTCAGTGTCTTCAAAAAATAAGATAGTGCCAACGCCAGCTTTGAATTTATTGATTTTATTTTGAGCCACAGCGAAAGTTTCTTCTTTTTTAGCTAATTTTTCTTTTAAAATATCTGTAGTAATTTGCCAAATTTGTTGATGTTTTTCACCAAAGGCGATAATAACATTTGTTGTAGGATAGTTAAAAGCAGATGGGCTATATTTTAGGCAATCAGAGATGATAGAAGCTATTTCTTCATTAGATAGAGTGACATTAGTGCCTAAATTATAGATACTGCGACGATTTTTTAAGGCTTGTAAAAATTCCATGATAAATACCTCGATTATATATCTTTAGATAAAAAATAGACGCAGTTTATCACTGCGTCTAAAGATTATTTTATTCTTCGTCCATTTCATAGTTGGAATAAACGTTTTGAACATCATCATGTTCTTCAAGCATATCGATAAGAGTCTGCATTTTTTCAGCGTCTTTGCCTTCAACTTTAACAGTAGTATCAGGAATCATAGTGATTTCGGATTCAACTGTTTCAATGTTGTTTTCTTCTAATGCTTGAGAGATTGCATCGAAATCTTCAGGAGCAGCAGTGATTTCAAAAGAATCATCTTCTGCTTTGAAGTCTTCAGCACCAGCATCAAGAGCAATCATCATAAGGCTTTCTTCATCATCGAAAGCTTCTTTGTCTACAACAAAGATTGCATTTTTTGTGGAACATCCAGCCTACGCAACCAGTTTCGCCGAGGTTTCCGCCGTATTTGGAGAATAAATGACGAATATCAGCAGCTGTACGATTGCGGTTATCTGTCATAACTTCGAGCATAACAGCAGAACCTGCTGGACCGTAACCTTCATAAATTAATTCTTCGTAATTGCTACCATCAGAAGCACCTAAGCCTTTTTGAATAGCACGATTGATATTATCTTTAGGAATATTGTTAGATTTAGCTTTGCTTAAAGCTAATTTAAGACGCATATTACCAGTAGGGTCAGCACCACCCATACGAACAGCAATAGTGATTTCACGACCAATTTTTGTAGTCATTTTTGCACGAATGGCATCATTTGCACCTTTTTTTCGTTTAATATTGGCCCATTTAGAATGTCCTGACATCTTTTAAACGCACTCCTTAATAAATTAAACTATAAATTATCTAATATGTACTAGATAAGTAAAGAAAATTTTAAGATTTAGATAAAACTTTGTAAGAAAATATCTTTTTAGAGTATACCATAAAAAAACGAGTATTTGCAAATCATTTAAAAGGTTCATTTCTTTATTGATTGAGAAATAAATTAAATATAGTAATTATAGTCTACTGATAAAGATAAAAAGCTAGAATATATCAATATTATTACTGAATATATTCTAGCTTTTTGTTTATAATTTTATGATTTTTATGCTTTGATTAAACGATAGAATTTCTTTTTACCTTTGCGAACGATCATGTCGCCATTTGCAAGGTCTTCTGCTGTTAATACTTTTTCTACGTCAGTCCATTTGTCATCGCCAATGGATACACCATTTTGAGCGATTAGACGACGACCTGCACCTTTGGATTCAAATACTTTGTTATCTACTAAGATATCAAGTAATTTTTTGCCAAAGTCTGCTTCTGTGATAGTGATAGTTGGAGCATTGTCCATATTACCTTTACCACTGAAAAGTGCTTGAGCAGCTTCTTGAGCTTTTTTAGCTTCTTCTTCGCCATGAACGAGTTTTGTAACTTCATAAGCGAGAACTTGTTTTGCTTCGTTGATTTTTTCGGTCTTTGTAGCTACCGAGGCGACGAACTTCATCCATTGGTAAGAATGTGAGAAGTGCAAGACATTTTTTCTACATCGCTGTCAGCAACATTTCTCCAATATTGATAGAAATCGTATGGAGAAGTTTTTTCAGGGTCGAGCCAAAGTGCGCCTTTTGCTGTTTTACCCATTTTTTTGCCTTCACTATTAGTGAGAAGGTTGAATGTCATACCATAAGAAGGTTTTGCTTCTTTACGACGAATGAGTTCAACACCGGCAATGATGTTAGACCATTGGTCATCGCCACCTAATTCAAGTACGCAACCATAACGGCGATTTAATTCCATGAAGTCATAAGCCTGCATGATCATGTAGTTGAATTCAAGGAATGTTAAGCCACGTTCTAAACGTTGTTTATAACATTCAGCAGTAAGCATGCGATTAACAGAGAAATGTGGACCAACATCGCGAAGTAATTCAATATAATTTAATTTGCGAAGCCAATCACCATTGTTGATCATTAATGCTTTACCATCAGAGAAATCAATAAAGCGTTCCATTTGTTTTTTGAAGCAATTGCAATTATGTTCAATATCTTCATCAGTTAACATTTTACGCATATCTGTACGACCAGAAGGATCACCTACAGTACCAGTACCGCCACCAACTAAACAGATAGGGCGATGACCTGCTTTTTGCATATGAGACATAGCCATTAAAGCTAAGAAATGACCAACATGAAGGCTGTCTGCTGTTGGATCAAATCCCATATAAAATGTAACTTGCTCAGTTTCTAAAGCTTTTTTTAATTCTTCTTCGTGAGTTACTTGAGCTAAGTAACCACGTTCTTTAAGTGTATCAAATACGCTCACAAAAAGTCCTCCTAAAATTTGTATGATTATCTATTAATTTAACCCTTTGCCTTGTTGAATACTTGGTTCAGGTAAATTTTGCCTTGGAACAGGAATAGATGGTTGCTCGATATTTTCTTCTTCGATTGGTTCATTTTCATCAATTGGCTGTTGAGCCTCATTTGGATTTATCTGTTCATTAGGAACAGGTTTTTGTTTATCAGGTGCTTCTTTTGTTGGTTTTTCTTTTTCTTGAATAACGTCTTTAGCTGTAGTTTTAGCATTGCTTTCTACACTTTGGACAGGATTATCAATGGAAGTGTCTGAACCATCAAAGTTTTTAGCAGGTATAGACGCAAGTGCTGTTTTCATGAAGCTTTGCCAAATTTTAGCAGGTGTAGTACCGCCTGTAATACCAGGCATAACATCATTATCATCACAGCCCATCCATACTACTGTTACTAAATCAGGTGTATAACCTGCAAACCAAGCATCTTGATAATTATCTGTAGTTCCTGTTTTACCAGCAGCAGGTCTATTGATATTAGCAGCTTTACCTGTGCCTTTAGTGATAACATCTTCAAGCATATCTGTTAATAAAGTAGCTGTGCGTTCAGATAAAACTTGTTTAGTTTCTGGTGTATGTTCATAAATAGTTTTACCTTTGCGGTCAACGACTTTAACTATGGCAGTTGGTTTTGTATAAACGCCATGATTTGCAAAAGCGCTATAAGCACCAGCCATATCAAGAACAGTTACCCCATTTGTGAGACCACCGATGGAAGCAGCTAAGTTTTTATCATTTGCTTCTTTAGAATTTAATTCTAATGTGGATATACCTAAATTTTGAGCTGTTAATAAAACTTTATCGATAGATAATTTTTCTGCTAAACGAATAGTAGGTATATTTAAAGAATTAATAGCTGTTTGACGCATGGAGACTGTACCTCTAAATGTACGGTCATAGTTTTGAGGTTGCCAATCACCTAATTTGAAAGGTTTATCCTCAATAGTAGTATCTGGTGTCATTTTATTTTCTAAAGCAGTAGCAAAAGTAAATGGTTTAAATGCTGAACCAGGTTGACGTACAGCAAGTACAGCACGATTGAATTGGTCAGTACCACGACCACCAACCATAGCTTTGATATATCCTGTTTTAGGGTCGATAGCTACGAGTGCTCCTTGTGGTTGAGTAAGACCATTAGCATCATTGTAATAAGTTGGTAATAAACTATTTACAGATTGTTCAGCAGCTTTTTGCATGTTCATGTCAATGGAAACATAAATTTTTAAGCCTTCTTTATATACTGCATCAGCACCAAATTTATCAATCATTTCTTGAGTTACATAATCGATAAAATATGAAGCAGTATTATCATTTTCTTGTTCTTTAGGATTTACAAGTCGTAAACTTTCAGCTTTTGTTTTAGCTGCTGTAGTAGAATTAATATAGCCATATTTTACCATTTGGTCTAAAACTTCTGCTTTACGTTCATTAGCAGCACCTAAATTATTAAGTGGTGAATAATAATTTGGACTACGAGGTATACCAGCAAGCATTGCACATTCTGACAAATCTAATTGACTTACATCTTTGCCAAAATATGTCTGTGCAGCAGCTTGAACACCATAAGCACCTCTACCAAAATAAATTTGGTTGAGATACATTTCTAAAATTTCTTCTTTAGTATATTGTCTTTCTAAGCGAAGAGCAATGAAAAATTCTTGAATTTTTCGTTTGAATGTACGGTCCTGTGATAAAAAGGCATTTTTGGCTAATTGTTGAGTGATAGTACTACCACCTTCAGCCACTTCACCGCTTGTTAAATTAGAATAAATCGCACGGAAAATACCTCTAGGGTCAATACCGTTATGTTCATAAAAGCGATTATCTTCGACAGCGATAAAGGCATTTTGTAGATTAGCAGGGATTTTATCTAAAGTCACTAAAGTACGATTTTCAGTAGCGTGAATATTAGTGATTAGATTGCCATTCATATCGAGAATTTGAGAAGAAGCAGGTGGGTGAATATCAGATACATCTTTATCACCATCAAGGCCAATAGCAACTAATCCACAACCAACACCTAAAAATACAACTATAAATAGCGTTAAAAGTGCTAAGAAAAATTTTTTGAAGCCAAAAGATTTTTTCTTATTTTTTTTATCAGTTGCATGATTAGAGGTTGATTTTTTTTCGTTAAAAGGCTGTTTATCCATAGAATACACCTCAAATATTTATAATACTATGTTTAGTTTTGGTAAAAATATAGTAATTATTTGCGTTATTTTAATTTTACAGCGGTTACCCCACTACCGCCTTCGTCCATATCACCAAGAGTATAGCTTAAAACATTGCGATGATTTTTGAGATATTCTTGAATACCTTTGCGCAGAGCTCCTGTACCTTTACCATGAATGATTAATACTCTTGATAAACCAGAAATTACAGCATCATCAAGATATTTGCTAACAACTTCAATAGCTTCATCAACCATTAAGCCTCTGATATCTACTTCTGTACTAATTTGGCTGACTTTAGCTAGCATATTGAAGCCACCAGCTTTTTTAGATGGTGCAGTTTCTTTTACTTTAACAGCATGAGAAACGAAAGAGCAATCTTTAGCTTTAACATTCATTTTTAAACTGCCTAATTGAACAGTTAATTCTTTACCACTGATATCAGTGATAGTTCCTTTTTGGCGAAGTTTATTTACATATACGATATCACCAACAGCAATGGTTTTAATATCGACAGCTTCACCTGGTTTATTTGGATCATCATTTTGTTGACTTACTTTATCCAGACGACCACGTAATTTATGACGAGCAGCATCTATTGTTTCCTGACGTTTTTTCCATTCCTTGGTCGTTGAATTGAGCTTTCAATTCTTTGATGATTTCTTCAGATTCGCGACGAGTACGGCGAAGTAAACTAGCACATTGTTCTTTAGTTTTACGAAGTGTTTGCTCTTTTTTCTTAGCCATTTCTTGCTTCATATCGGCAAGTTGTTTTTCTAATTTTTCAATGCGTTGTTGACGTTCAGCAATATCAGCATTTTTTTGTTCATACATCAATTTTTCATTTTCTAGTGTGTTTAATACATTTTCAAATTGAGCATGGTCTGCTTTGATGAGTTGTTGTGCACGTAAAATTAAAGTATCTGATAAACCTAATCTTTTACTTATAGCAAAAGCATTACTAGCCCCTGGTGTACCTATCAATAAACGATAAGTAGGGCGAAGGGATTTGATGTCAAATTCCACACAAGCATTTTCAATGCCTTCTTTAGAATAAGCAAAAGTTTTTAACTCGTTATAGTGAGTAGTAGCTACAGTACAAGCACCGATTTCCATTAATCTTTCTAAAATTGACATGGCAAGGGCAGCACCTTCTTCTGGGTCAGTACCAGAACCTACTTCATCTAATAAGAGCAAGTCATCATGTTCAATATTATTCAAGATATTTACGATATTGCGCATATGAGCGGAAAATGTACTGAGGCTCTGTTCAATGCTTTGCTCATCACCGATATCAGCATAGACATTTTGGAAAATGGAAATTTTGGAACCAGATTGAACAGGAATAAAAAGACCAGACTGAGTCATTAAAACTAATAAGCCTAAAGTTTTCATGCTCACTGTTTTACCGCCTGTGTTTGGCCCTGTAATCAATAAAGTGCGATATCCTTCGCCAAGTCTGATATCAATAGGAACGACATTATCTTTATTGAGTAATGGGTGGCGAGCTTTAGCTAAATTGACAATACCTTCATCATTGATTTCTGGCATAGTAGCGTGCATTTTACGAGCTAATTTTGCCTTAGCAAAAGCAAAATCCAATTGAGCCATGATTTCGCAGTTATGAAGTAAGCTATCAGCATTTCTAGCGATTTTTTCAGAAATTACTTTTAAAATACGTTCAATTTCACGTTTTTCATCAATAACTAATTGTTTAATATCATTGTTTAAGTCAACAATGGACATAGGTTCAATAAATAAAGTAGAACCACTAGAGGATTGGTCATGTACGACACCTGGGAATTGTTGACGATATTCTTGTTTGATAGGGATAACATAGCGTTCATCACGGATAGTAACGATATTATCCTGAAAATATTTTTGATAATCAGGATTTTTTAAGATACCGTCAAGATTTGTTTTGATGCGACGCTGAGAAGATTTAATTTCACGGCGAATACGCATAAGTTCAACGCTAGCACTATCACGCATAGAACCATGTTCATCAACAATATTATCTATTTCGCGTTCGAGTTGCCCCAAAATTTCAATAGATTTAGCCCATTCTTTGAATTGAGGGCTATCTATTTCTAATTCTTTGAAGAATTTTTTGAGATTACGCATTGCGTACATGGTATTTAAAATATCGAGTAATGAATTTATTTCAATTACTAGACCTAAAGATGTTTTCTTTAATAATGAACGAATATCATGAATACCGCCAAAAGGTGGTTCAGAGCTAATTAAAATGTTACTAGCTTCTTGTGTATGTGAAAGATTTTCAATTACTTCGTCAATATCGCTACTTGGTAATAGTTTTTCAGCAAGTTCTTTTCCCATACTAGAAGTAGCCATATTTTGTAGCATAGTGATAATTTTGGCATATTCTAAAGTTTTAAATACGGATTGATTCATTTGTTAAAAAGATACCTTCCTTAAATTATTCTACTCCACGGAAGTAATGACCACGAGTAATATTTTGTTCATATTTAGTGATATTTTCAGGCATTAAAGCAAGATGATTTTTGCCTTCAAGGATAATTTCTTTATAGAGTTTAGTGAATTTAGCTAATTTTTCTTTGGACATATATCTGCCATCTAAGCGAATGCGGTCAATATGAAGATTAGTAAATTCTGGAACATGAGCTAGCATATTTAACTCTTTAGCGTTTAATAAATGCATATGACAATATTGGTCTGTTACGATAGGGAATTTTTCATTTTTGCGGTCGCAAAGCCAATAATTATTTTTTTCGCAAGGTTTTGTACAAGTACCTTTATCTAAATTGCCTAAGAAACTGCCAAGCACACAATATTCAGATACCATAAGTTCCATATTGCCATGAACGATACATTCAAGAGGTAATGTAGAAGCTTCATTTAATGTTTTTATCTGTTTAAAGTTTAATTCAGGGGAAACAGTAGCTCCCTTAATGTCATAATTATTTAGGAAAGTTAAAGTTACATCATTATAGACATTGAAGGAGAAATCTGCCCAGATAGTGATATCTGTAAATTGTTTGATTAAGTACATTTGCGCTAAAGTATGTGCATAAATCATATCTGGAGCGATATCTTTTATTTTTGTAAGCCAATTTGTAAAAGCTGTTTGTTCATTATCGCGCATGATACGAGGTGTAGCAAAAGCAATTTTAGTGTTAGCTTCACGGCAAAGCCTTGTAGCTTCAGCGTACATTTCAGCAGTGATAAATTGATGATTATAAGATTCGCCACCGAATAAAACAATATCTGCTTGATTATCAATAGCTGTCTGTACTTTAGCAATAGTATCAACAGCGACTACGAGTTGAGGTCTATTTGTCTGATTGAATGATTTGGAAGCTAAATCCTGTTGCCAAATAGTATTATCAATTTTATCAATCTGTGGACGATGATAAGCTTCAAGGCGCATGGACATTAATTTTTCAATTAATAAGCGACGAGTATCATTCATGACGCTCATAGGCACAATGACATTTTCATCAATAGTGCAAGATAAATTTTCTAATTGATAAATAGTATTGCCTAAACGTTCCATCTGTTTTTGTACTGTTAATTTATCCATAGCACGTTTTAGAGCTGTTTCAACAATGAAATCGCTAGTTATTTGAGCGCTATAACCATCTTCATCAGTAGCTTTTAACATAAAAGGTTCGTTGAGTTTAGTGATGGCTTCGATATTTAAATTTATTTTGCGTATTGGTGAAGCACTAGTATAATAACTACGAGCTTTTTGCATGAGATTAGCATCAAAAACTTTAAATATACGGTCATGTGGGTGTACGCGATTTGGTACAGGAATGATGACTTCCATGCCAGCATTAGCAGAGATTATTTCTTTATTTTTATAGATGATTTTAGATACATTAGTGCTTACACGACCGCCGACTTTTACCCAGAAATCAATAGTATCACCGATATTTACATCATCAGTGAGTTTCATGATAGCTTGACGTTTATTATCATCATAGCGAATTACTCTACCTACGAGGCGACCACGATTGTTTGGTCGTTTATCGCTCATCATGAATTTACCTTGTTTTTTCTCTAAATAAGCAGTAGTGAAATCACGATTGAATATTTGAGAAAGATTTTTTTGAATATCTTCTTGAACTTCTGTATGGCTATAATAAGAGTTGATTTTTTGGCGGTAAGCGTCAACAACGACAGCTACATATTCTGGTTTTTTCATGCGTCCTTCAAGTTTTAAAGAAACGACACCAGCTTCGATAAATTCAGGAATTAATTCAAGTGTATTCATGTCGCGAGGACTCAATAAATATTGTCCAGCATCTTTTAAAACATTGTTATTATTTTTATCAACTAAAGTATAAGGTAGACGACATGGTTGAGCACAGCGACCACGGTTACCACTTCTGCCACCAATCATACTACTCATTAAGCATTGACCGGAATAGCATACACATAAGGCACCATGAGCGAAAACTTCAATTTCTACATCGCTATTACGGCAGATATGAATAATATCTTTTAATGTTACTTCACGAGATAAAACGACACGTGAAAAACCAAGTTCTTGAAGAGCAAGAACACCAGCTAAATTATTCACTGTCATTTGTGTACTAGCGTGTAATGGTAAATCAGGAGCTACAAGTTGAGCTAAACGTGCAGCACCTAAATCTTGAACGAGTACAGCATCAGCACCTATTTCATAAAGAAAACGAAAATAATCTGCAAGTGCAGGTATTTCAGAATTGTCTACTAAAGTATTTACAGTTACATGGATTTTTACATTGCGTAAATGAGCAAATTCAATGGCTTCTTTTAAGCCTTGTTCATCAAAATTATTGGCATAAGCTCTTGCACCGAACATTTTGCCTGAAAGATAAATAGCATCAGCACCACTTTCCACAGCGGCTTTTAATGCTTCCATACTTCCAGCAGGGGCTAATAATTCTATCAAAATATTTTCCTCCAGTTATTTTCTTAGCTTATTATAATACACAGAGTATAAAAAATAAATGGTAGTGCCATTAAAATGCCTACCATTAGTGTATGTCTTCATGTTATTTTTTAGCTTATTTATGTTTATTAGAGCGATTTTCATCAAGAATATCCCAAAATTCATTATAATCTTTTTTCAAGCGAATTAATTGTTCAGCTATTTGAAGTGCCGTCAATACTGCTACTCTATCTGGTGGCAAATATTGGTTTTGTTTAGTCATAAGACGAATATTTTCATCTACTATTTTAGCAGCTTCTTGAATGTCATTGATATCACTATCTTTAGAATAGCGGAGAGGATATTTTACTCCCAAAATTTCTACAGTTACTTTGTTATTCATAAAATCACCTTAATATTTTAAAATAAGCCATGATATATTTAGTATATCAATATTATATACTAATACTATTTTTATAGCAAAGTATTTTACAAGATATTCATTTGACACTAATTTATATATTTTTTAAAATGAATAAATATCTATGGAGAAGTAAAAATGAAATTTAAATCATATATAAAACAAAAATGGTTATTATCAATTATAGCAGTAACTTTAATGATTGTTATTACTGAATTTATTCAACTACCTCCTGCTGTGATCTGTAGGAATTTGCAACAAAACTATAAATATAAATTGATTTTGATACCATTAGATACAAGACCACCATGTCAAAAATGGTGATAGATGCAGGAAAATGGCAGGTGTACAGATTATAACACCGCCGTCAGAGATAATGGATTATTATACTAAAGAAGGCGATACAAAAAAAATTACAAAAATGGACTGATGGATAAATATTGATAAATCAGATGGGGTAATTGTGTCTATTGACCAATTATTGCATGGAGGTTTATTAGCTTCACGTGAGTCAGGAACAAAACAAGATGAGTCGCAAATTTTATTAAAATTTATGCGTGATTTGAAAACAAAAGCGAAAGATAAACCAATTTATGCTTTTAAATGTTTTGCCAAGGATAACACCACCGCCAACTTTAGAAAGTGATAGTAAAAAATGATAAAGATATCTCGTCTTATTGATGAGATAAGTATTTTTGAAAATGAAGATGATATAAAATTATTGGCAGATTTAAAAGAAGATATAAAACAAGAAGACTTAGATATTTATTTAGATTTATTTAGACGCAATACAGCTTTAAATAAAGAATTAATAAATTTAGCTAAAGAAGGCATCATAACAAAATTAGTGATTGGTCAAGATGATGGTGAAGATTTTGGCATACCAAATATGGAGGAAAAAAAGTCTTATAAATTATGTGCATTCTTTAGGTATTAGTAATGATGTTGTGATGATAACTAAAGGTGCAGATGAGGTGGCTTTATCACTATTAGCTAATTTTGTGCAGACGAAGGAAAATTATCAACCTAAAGTATATGTAGAGTATAATGATGAGAAAGCTATGCGCACAGTTATGCCATTTATGGCAGGCTCAGTAGGTTCTACAGTAGAAGAAAAATTAGTGATGGCAAATGCTAAAAAAGTAAATTCACCACAAGAAGCTGGCTTGATTTTATATGTTTTTATTGGTAATGATGAAAATATGTCTACACAGAGACAATCTGCATTAAAGATAAAAAACTATTTAGAGCAAGGTAAAAAAGTCGCTTTAGTTGATTTAAGTAAGCATTTTTCAGCAAATGAAGTATTATTTCCTACATTATTAAAAGAAGATGTGCCGATTAATGAATTAACTTCTTATGCTGGTTGGAATACAGCTAGTAATTCTATTGGTACGGCACTGGCGAATGCTGTTATTTATAAGGCGATAAGACCAACATTTAATACAACAAATGATATGCTTGCTGTAGAATATAATCGTTTAAATATAAATTATGAAAGATTTCTAGAAGATTATTATTATCTAAAAGAAGTGATTGATGTAATGAATATTACCTTGAAAAATCATGGTTATGAAAATGTAAATGATTTGGATATGGAACATAATTATATTTGGATGAATAAATTACTACAATCTGATATGCAAAAGAGAGCAAATCAATTAAATAATAGTGAAGTTTTTAAAATGCCTTTTAAAGTGCAAACACTAGAGGGAGTATTTGACTTGACTATTCGCAATTTGCAGGTTGATGTATTTTTCCCATGGCCAAGAACTTTTGAAGTATATTTAGATGTAAGATTAAATTTATATAGATTAAATAATTAAATATACGAATTTAAGGAGTGAATTTTTTGGTAGAAACATTGATTATGGTATTAGGTGTAATAGCAGGATTTAGCCTGTTAAAAGTGAAAGAACATAGGCGAATAGCTGTGGTAAATTTAAATAATAAGGTACAGTTAATAGCAGTAGCTTTGATTATTTTTATCATGGGAATAAATTTAGGTAGTATGGAAGATTTTGCACATAAGATGTTGACCATGGGATTACAAAGCTTAATATTTGCGATAATTCCTACAGTATTTTCAGTAATTATAGTATATATTTTTAGCAAATTATTTATTGTAAAAAATTAAATAGTAAAAGAAGGTTTGTAGATGGTTTATATTGCATTATGTGCATTGATTTTAGGAATTATTTTTGGTCAATTTGTACTTGATAGTACATGGCATGATTTATGTAGTGAATTAGCAGATTATGTCTTATATTTATTGATGTTTTCTGTAGGTATAAGCGTGGGTATGAATGAATCAATAATCGAGAAGATAAAAAATTATAATTTGACAATATTATTGATTCCTATAGGTGTAATTATTGGGTCTGTTTTTGGCGGATTTATTTGCAGTTATATTTTTGATATGAATTTGGTGTATAGTTTATCTATCGGTGCATCTATGGGCTGGTATAGTTTATCTGGGGTAATGCTTGAATCACTTGCAAATGCACAGATAGGCACAATAGCTTTTTTGAGTAGTTTGATGAGAGAATTTATCGCTTTTATGATGATTCCAATATTAGTAAAATATTTAAATCCATATGTAGCGATAGCAGCGGCAGGAGCTACAAGTGAAGATACAACGCTCCCTATGCTTATAAAATATAGTAGTGAAGAATTTATTATTATATCTGTGATTAATGGTGTATTATGTTCAGTAGCAGTACCAATTTTAATAAACTTTTCTTTTCTATCTTATAAAAATAAAAGAAGCTGTAACATTGAAAAATTTTCCTTGTTACAGCCTTTTTTATTTTAAGTATTACAGATATTTAACTTATGGGCGTTTTATCTTGATATGCTAGCCAAGCACCAATTATCATTAATCCAAATGCAATGAAGTAATTATAATCAGGAGTTGTCTTGAATATAAT
>ENA-OQET01000998-OQET01000998.1-human-gut-metagenome-genome-assembly--contig:-NODE-998-length-13561-cov-3.508486_pt1 | contig 13561 bp, 17 predicted proteins | sample MGYA00242800_ERZ504645 | MGnify/ENA primary metagenome ERZ504645 (study PRJEB26092, sample SAMD00036308) | human gut metagenome | host: Homo sapiens | study: EMG produced TPA metagenomics assembly of... | reverse complement strand
AAAGACATTTCCTGCTGCCTGGAATAACGCTGTACTGTCGTTCATTCCGTAAGGACTTACTTCGCCTGTTGCCGGATCAAGAAGCCAGGTATTGTACTGATCGTATCCAACGATCACTACACTGGAATCTGCACCGGTCTTGGCTATAACCGCACGCTGTGCACTGATTTCATAGAGTACATTTTCCAAACTGCATCCGGTAAGGTCGATCACCGTTCCTGAATCTCCCAGTCCCTGCTGCAGAACGTCTTTGTCCCAGGAACCACTTCGAATGATCTCCGGAACATCCTCTGTATTCAGCGTCAGCTGTGTTTTCATATTTCCACGTTCCCATACATATTGCTGTGCCCGGTTCAGAACCACACCTGTCAGACTGTCTGCATGGAGAATTGCCTGTGCCGGATCTGTCCACGTACTATCCAGTCCGCCCTTTGCATATACATAATAAATATTACTGATCTGACTCTTGTCAACATCCAGTTGAACTGTTTTTTCCCCTGTATTTTTCATCTTTGCAGTAAGAATCAACGGTTCGTCTGTTTCCGGTTTGTTGTCAAATGCCAGCTTGACGATCACGCCCTGGCGGGTTGTACTGCTCTGTTCAGCAGAAACAACCTTTGCTGCCGCTGCCTGATTATTCATGATGTTGTCCTTATTTTTCACAGTATAAGAGCTTCCAGTTTTTTCAGAAAGATTAAACTGCATAAGGGTACTTCCGACCGTCACATCTGTAATATAATATCCATCCTGATGATACTCCTTTTTGACAGTTCCGTCAAAACCTTCAATTCTAATTAAAGTAATTCCATCTGTAGTATGTCCGTTTTCATCTGTAAGACTGTCACCGTCCAAAACGATTCCATAGATCACATCTTCATTCATAAATCCCAGCACACGAAGGCTCTGTCCTGCATCCGGTGTAGCATTTCTTGTTTCCAGCGTATCAAAATCGATGAATTCTACCTGACCAGCCTGATCCCCGTCACTGATCCGCCATGCTGCATGTGCATTGGTAGCCGAAACCGCAAACTGATTTCCATCAATATTATCTGCAAGCACATCATAACTGCTTTCATCAATATTGATCTGATAAAGCCTGCCTGCAAGCAAAAGAAACAGCTGATTATCTTTATTCACATAGCTCAGCGTTCCAAGGTCTGATTTCAGGAATTCAAATGATTCTGACGTTGGAATAAACACGCGTTCCTCTACAACATTCTGATCATGGTCATAATGATAGATTCCAACACCACAATATCCTTCATATGTTCCGCGGTTCATATAACCATAAACCATGAAATCCAGATCCCCACTGTCATTAATGCCCAGCAGCTTGATATCATGTTCCATTCTGGAATCACGAAAATCTCCGTTTGATTTTCTGCGGAAATCAAAGATATCTACAAATTTGCCGGTATCCGGTGCATAAGTCCACAAGGCACCTTCCTGCGTAAAAGCAGTCACACTGCCATCTTCATTGGAAAGCATCGTGACATTTTTGTCCCGGACTCCAAGAAGCAGCCCATCATCTGTGATCACTGTCTGCAGAGGATCAAATACCTGATCTGCGCTTCGCTGAAAATCCAACAGCATAATTCTGGTATCCGTATAGCGAAGCCGGTAAAAATCCGTTACATTGTAATACTCTGCACCACCGTTTTCGTTGGCTGCCTTTATCTCATATTCCAGCGAAATACTCGCCGTCGTCTCATTGATCTCTTTAATGACCGGAATGCCTTTCTTGGATATCTGCGGACTTAAATTTCCCCAACTGATCGTAGAAAGTGGTGACTGTATCGTCACAGCCGTAAAATTTGTCGAAGAAGATTCTGTAGATTCCAGATAGGACGCAAGCCCGTCTGCAGAGTTTTTATCCATGCACATCTGTGCAAAACTGGAAGCAAACTTCAAATAATCCTCCGTATTCGTCGAAGACCTGGAAACTACTCTTGTGTAATAATACGCTTCTCCGTCACTGGTATCCAGCGAGATCTGAAGAGAATACTCCTGATTCATCAAAGACCGGAACTGATCTCGATCTGTGCGCGCAGATATCCGTCAGATCCTGAGCTGTCAAGACTCTTGACCTTACGATTCTCAACGATCTTGGTTCCATCCGAAGTACGCACTTCATAGGACAGACTTTTGATTTTTTCCTCATAAGGATTAACAGCGATCGTAAGTTTTTTCGTTGTATCCAGCGGTGTTACACTGTCGCGGACAAAATCAGCTTCCATCGGCTGGCGATATCCATACATTCTGTTTGCCAGCGTACCGTTAAAATCTACCATTACTTCCGGCAACGTCGGATTATTCATATCGGAACGATCATCCGTTGTCTCATTGTTCATGAGAAAAGCAGTTCCCGCTACTCCTATTACAAACACGATCAGAAGTATTAAAAACCTTCTCAAAAATCTTGTTATGGTTCTCATACTCCCTCCTTCGCACCAAATCCATCCGGATAGAGAAGTTTTTCCAGAGTCAGATGTCCATGAATGGCATCCGTCATCTCTTTCAGAGCTTCACCCGAACGGGGTCTGCCTGTCTTTACTGCCCGGATCAGGAGATTCTTCGGTGTATGTTCCACATCAATAAATTCCAGAATCTGTGTACTGTATCCCTTCGATTCCAGAAGTTCTGCACGGATTCCGTCTGTAAGAAGTGCAGACATTCTTTCTTTCAGAAGTCCATATTTCAGCACCGGAGAAAGCATTTTATTCTGAATCTGGTCATTCAGTTCATGCTGACAGCATGGAACAGACAGAATCACCTGCGCATCCCACTCAACCGCTTTGGCAAGTGCATAATCGGTTGCTTTGTCACATGCATGGAGCGTTACCACCATATCTACTTTCTGCACACCTTCATATTCCGCAATATCACCACACAGAAAATGCAGTTTCTCATATCCGTATTTTTCTGCCAGTCCATTGCATTTCCGGATCACATCTTCCTTCAGGTCCAACCCAATGATATTAACGTCATATCCTTTGAGTTCCTTCAGATAATAATACATGGCAAATGTCAGGTATGATTTGCCACATCCAAAATCCAGGATCGTGACCTCCCGCTCCCTGGACAATGCCGGAAGAATATCCTCAATAAACTCCAGGAAACGGTTGATCTGTTTGAACTTGTCATAAGCCGGACGATGGATCTTTCCTTCTTTATTCATAACTCTCAGATCCATCAAGAATGGAACCGGAGTTCCTTCCTTCAATATATACTGTTTCACACGATTGTGTGCCAGAATCTGAACAGGCTCTTTCACTTTGACAGTTATTTTACCCTTTTTGCTGACAAGAACACTGCCATCTTTGCATCTTCCCTGCACCTGCAGCTGGGAAAAGCCACCCTCCTGAAGACTCTGTTCCACATATGCGATTACTTCTTCTCTGCTGTAATTGGAGTGAAGTACCTTGCTTCCCACCGTGGAGGATGCCTGATAACAGACGCTGCCTTTCAGTTCTATCTGGCGGATCCGCACCTTGGAAGGAGCCTCTTTTTCCTTGCTCCGCTGGCCGCTTAAGACTGCAAGCATCAGGTTTTCATCAAATTGTTTTTCCAAAAATTCCTGTAATGTCATCATATTTAATCTTTCATAATCCCTCTGTAATGCCCCTGTGTACACCATCGGATTCCGGCATTACGAACTGCAGTGTTCTTATTCGCTCAACTGTCAGAATCCACGGTATCTGCGTCGTCTGCACCGGCGCCTGGAAATCTCCTGATACAAAAGCACCTGGATCAGTTCATCCAGAAATTCATCAGGAATCTCCTGCGCTGCCATTTCTCCGTCTACCTGAGAACGTATCTGCCTGTAAAGCCGATGCATCATAAATTTGTCCGGATGCTCATCATAAAGTCTGCTTCCCTCATAATCCATAAGCTGACATTCTTCTTCAACTTTTTCCTGAATTTTGCGGGCAGTTTCCGGATAATAAGATTTCATCAGAGCAAATTCCTGCTCCTGTATTCTCTCTCTGCTGTAAAGAGAAGAATCTGCATACGTCATATAAAATGGAAGAAACTTGTCATAATACATGGACAGGCTCCTGTTTCATCATCATCTATAACATTCTATGCAGAATCTTTTCAAGTGTGCTTCAGCCCTGAATGTCTTTCAGAATGCGGAGTGTCAGTTTGAAACTGTGCTCTGCTGCCTGCGCTTCGAATGTCGGATAATCCATCTCTGCACTTCCATCTGCTTTGTCAGAAATTGCACGGATCACAAGGAAAGGTACATTGTTCAGATATGCTGCCTGTGCGATTGCCGCGCCTTCCATTTCAACAGCGTATGCTCCAAATTCTTTTGTAATAAAATCTTTGACACCCTGGTCTGCCACAAACTGGTCACCGGATGCAATGCGTCCCTCGAATACTCCGATATCAGGATTTGCTTCTTTGCATGCTTTTACTGCAAGTGCGCGAAGTGCATCATCACTGTGGAAAGAAAAAGCTTCCATCTGCGGAATCTGTCCAACCGGATAACCAAATGCAACGGCATTCATATCATGATGGATCAGATCTGTGGAAACAACGATATCTCCAATGTTGATGTCTGCATTCAGGCTTCCTGCGATACCGGTGTTGATCACTACTTCTGCTTTGAAATCATCGATCAGAATCTGTGTGCAGACTGCTGCATTGACCTTACCAATTCCAGAACGGACAACAACTACGTTTTTTCCTTCGATAATACCTGAATAAAAATTCCATGGAAGCCTTACGTGTCACCTGAATATCTTTCATCTGTTCTTTGAGACTTGCTACTTCAACTTCCATTGCTCCTATAATACCAATACATCTCATAATATTGTAATCTCCTTTATCATCGTGCCCTTTTTCTGAAAAGCCGGGCACTGTAATCTGTTATCATCCCTGATTGTGAATAGCATAGTCTATTATAGCAAATGTTGCGTTTATATGGAAACTTTTTTTGCTTCACGGGGAATTCCTCTGGAAAATCTGCGGCAGACTTGTCCGCTTTGTCCTTTTCTGGTATACTTATTGGAAAAATATATTGTTATTATTTACAATAACTGAACTCAGGAGGTTAAGATTATGGTATATAAAACATCTGGTGTCTGTTCAAGCGCCATTTCATTTGAGATCGACGATGCAGGAAAAGTTCATGATGTAAAATTCCAGGGCGGCTGCTCCGGTAATACACAGGGCGTTGCCAGACTGGTAGAAGGCATGGATGCCAAAGAAGCTATCAGCAGAATGGAAGGGATTCGTTGTGGCTTCAAACCAACATCCTGCCCGGATCAGCTTGCAAAAGCTCTGAAAGAAGCTCTGAACTGATTTTAAAATTTCGGGTCGAAACCCAATGCAAAAGACTGTCGCTCCTCTGACTGGAAGATTTTTTATTTCCAATCAAAGAAACGGCAGTCTTTTTATATTATTTATCTATAATTTCTGTTATAACAGCCGGATTTAAACATCAGGAGAGATCATCTCTGTCCCACTTGTCACACAGCGACTGTATATCTCTGCTGAAACGCTCCAGGTCTTTGTTCGGCATGCCTTCGTTCTTTCGGATAACAGACATAAGGCGCTGTCCCATAGCAACCAGCTTCTGGAATGCACGTGCGGCTCTGCTTGCTTTCGGAGAAACAGAAGCTTTCGTGATTTTGATTCCCTGTGCCTCATAGATACAGGTATTGTTCGCCAGATCATAGACGGTTCCGCTGAACGGTGCCATAGAATCCAGTCCCAGTTCCTCCTGCAGTCTTCTTGCAAAGATCTCGGTCACTTCATCATCGCCGTGGGTGACAAATACTTTTTTCCGGCTTTTCTTTGAACGCCTTGATCCAGGTCATCAGGCCATTCACATCCGCATGACCGCTGATACCCGGCATCTGACGGATCTCTGCGCCTACAGCAACCGTCTCACCAAACAGTTTAACTTCGGTCGCACCTTCGATCAGGGCACGGCCAAGCGTTCCGATTGCCTGATAACCGACAAACAGGATCGTATTGTTCGGATTCCACAGATTATGTTTCAGATGATGTTTGATTCGGCCGGCATCGCACATACCGCTCGCGGAAATGATAACCTTGCAGTCTTCGTCAAAGTTGATCGCTTTTGAATCGTCACTGGTAATCGAGGTCTTTAATCCCGGGAACATCAACGGGTTGATTCCCTTTTTGACCAGTGCCATAGCTTCTTCATCAAAGCAGTCATAAATATGTTCATTAAAGATCGTTGTCGCTTCATTTGCCAGCGGGCTGTCGACATAGACCTTAAAGTTATCGTGTCCATGCACGCGTCCTTCTTCCTTGATCTGACGGATAAAATACAGCATTTCCTGTGTACGGCCAACTGCAAAAGAAGGAATGACAACGCTTCCACCACGGTCAAAAGTATGCTGGATCACTTCGGTAAGCATTGCTATATAATCCGGGCGTTCACCGTGGCTTCTGTCACCGTAAGTAGATTCCATGATTACATAATCTGCATCATGGAGATAAACCGGATCCTTGATCAGTGGCTGATTCAGGTTACCGATATCGCCGGAGAAGACGATTTTTTTCTCTTTGCCATCTTCCTGAATCGTGATCTCAATACTTGCAGAACCAAGAAGGTGGCCGGCATCTACAAAGCGAACGCTGATTCCTTCTGCCGGTTTGATGGTTTTTTCATACGGGCACGGAACAAAATTCTGGATAACGCCCATCGCATCTTCCATGGTGTAAGCAGGAACAAATTCCGGCTTGCCCTGGCGGCGTCCTTTACGGTTACGCCACTCTGCCTCGAACATCTGAATGTGGGCACTGTCTCGAAGCATAATGTCACAAAGGTGGCAGGTAGCCTGTGTTGCATAAATCGGGCCCTGAAAACCTTTTGCATAAATAGCGGGAAGATTTCCGGAGTGATCCATATGTGCATGGGTCAGAAGAACAAAATCCAGGTCACTTCCCTTTACAGGAATATCCTGATTCTCGTAGTAATCCGGCCCCTGTTCCATACCGCAGTCTACCAGGAATTTCTTTCCTGCTGCTTCCAGATAATAACAGCTTCCGGTTACTTCATGTGTCGCCCCAATAAAGGTAATCTTCATGTGCGAACCCCCTTTGTCTGAAAAATCATCCAAATGTATATTGTTGTAATCATTATACACGATTTAGTCGATTTTTAACAGTCTTTTTGTACAAAAACAATAATATACCATTACTAAAATCGATTTTTTTCGACTATTCTTCCATGTTATAATATTTCTGCTACTACCCCTAGACAGGTACAGAAAGGGGGTATGCTATTGTGAATTCAATCTTATCGTTTATGCTTTCCATTCTGGCAAGTGTAATCGCCTACTACATTTGCAAATGGCTGGATGGAAAATAGCAGCTAGTAGCCAGCCTGAGGTCTAAGCCGCCTCGCCAAAATGGAATAAAAACTCCCCAGAGGTGCGAACTCTGGGGAGTTTTTGCTGTGCTACTGTGAACACATCTTATCGTTTTGCCTACTGGCATTATAGCATATGTTCTTTTAATTTGCAATATACCTTATTTCAGAAAGATTCCAATTCTCATACCTTTATTTATGTAAAATAAGGTTACTGTTCACTCCGTTCACAGTAACCAAATAAGGCGGGGTGTATGAAGTCCCGCCTTGTTTTGTATGGTTCATATGATTTTGTAGATATGGTTAAATGATCCTCTTTCGCGTATGATTATGTTATTCCTTTGCGCATAAGATCATGAATAATGTGAACTCTGACGAGTCCGACATGATTTGTGAGTACGTTGATGTCTCCGGACGGTAACGGTGTTTACATAAATTTATTTTGCATCCTGCGACCTTCTTCGCACTTCACGGATTACTGATTAATATTTTTCTTCTTTTCTTCCTTTTTCCTTTTCCAATGGTCATTATTTGACCATGATACCCTGTGTCAGCGTAGAGGTAGATTCTTTTGTACCCGACTGGCTGGCTGCATGGTATCCACGCACACGGTAATATGTACCTGATGGAACTGCTACGTCGATTGTTTTACTCAAACTTGATGCATTGTTCGCTGTAAATTCCCATATTTTATAAGTTCCGTAGCTTCCATTGACCTTCCTCTCCAAAAACAAAGACAGATATACTTTACTACACTTTTTTATGACAATCCGTCAATCCGAAAATTGAAATTTCATTGCTGGAAATTTTTTGAATTTTTACATTTCCAAGATTCAGATAACTGCTTCTTGCCAGAATCGTTGAAGTATCTTCTGCAAAATCTTCTGTGGTCTCTTCATCTGTGATCTCATCGAGAATGCTGATAGTATCTGCATATACCGGTGCAATACTCATTCCAACAGATAAACTAACTGCCAGACTGATTCCCAGAATCTTCTTCCAGATATTCATTTCTCACTTCCTTTCGCCATGTAAACAACCTTTACATAACTATATACGTAAGAAATTCAAAAAAAATCACTCTAAAATTTCATATATTCAACTAATTTTTTATTTCATTAAATTTTATTTTTCCAGCTATAGTATATGAATTTTCTTCATAAATCCAATTTGCCGTATATGTTGATTGCTTATCCGACTTGTCTTCTATTTCTTTTACTACTATGCTTCCCCAATCTTTTGATATTGTGTCTACTATTTTTTCTTTTCCACTTATACTACTAATATCACTTGCTTTATTTTTTTGTTGTTTATCTACATAAAATAATACATTTGTATCATTCAATTTATATTTAATATACGCAAAAGAAGTGGGTTCACTTATTTCATACATAGAAAACTCCATCCCATACGGCCGATAATAAAACTCTGGCATCTTTACATCCAGTTTTTCTTCTATATCCGCAATCGCATCACTTTCTTTTGTGCTTGCATTCTCATTGGAGTCATCATTATATGAAATAAACTGGCTGTCATTTCCGCTCAATATCCGCACACTGTTCACCAGATACTTCCGGTTCGCCTCGCTGCTCATACTTGCAGCGAACACGCAGATCAGGCACAGGCCCGCGATTCCGGCGATTCTGCCAAAGCGCACATAACTGTGTTTCCTTTTGCCGGAGTTTCTGTTCGCATCACGTGCAGCATCCTTTGATACACCTGCGTTTTTTCTGAATTCCAGAATTTTCTTTTCCATAGATTCAGGCACTGCTTCTTCTGTATTCTTCTCATCTTCTGCCTTCTCATCTGCCGTATCCTCCAGCAGACCTTCTTCTCTGGCACGCTGATAGAAGTTTTCTCTGGAAACGCTCAGTTTCTCTACGATATCCTGATTGTCCTCAAATTTTCTGCCATCAAAAAGAGCTTCCTCGATGGCATCTGCTTCCTTCAGATATTCCTTTTCCAGCCACTGACGAAATTTCTCGTCATCCTCCATATCCGGCATATCCAGGAATGCATCATCTATCTGATTGTCGTTCTGTTCTTTCTCAAACTCTTTTTTCATGATATTATCTCTTTCTTGACAATTCTTCCCCGGTGGTTCATAGTTATTGGTAATAAAATGATTTTCAGGAGGTTTTCCCTATGAAACATATTGTACTTACCGGCGGCGGTACTGCCGGACATGTTACACCAAATATTGCTCTGATCCCGACACTCAAAGCTGCCGGATATCAGATTTCCTATATCGGATCTTACGAAGGTATCGAACGTAAACTCATTGAAGAAATGGGTATTCCATATTATGGGATCTCATCTGGTAAGCTGAGACGTTATTTCGATCCCAAGAACTTCTCCGATCCTTTCCGGGTATTAAAAGGGTTCCATGAAGCAAAGAAGCTTCTCAAAAAACTGAAACCCGATGTAGTCTTTTCCAAGGGTGGTTTCGTTACCGTCCCTGTTGTAATTGCAGCCAAACGCTGCAAGATTCCAGCAATCATCCACGAGTCAGATATGACTCCGGGACTTGCCAACAAACTGTGTATTCCATCAGCCGTTAAAGTATGCTGTAACTTTCCTGAGACTGTCAGCAGTCTTCCGGCAGATAAAGCCGTACTGACCGGCACGCCGATCCGTCAGGAACTGATGAAAGGTGATAAGGAAGCCGGCCGTCAGTTCTGTGGATTTACTTCTGACAAACCGGTACTGATGGTGATCGGCGGAAGCCTTGGTGCAGCCTCTGTAAATGACCATATCCGCAAGATTCTCCCGGAACTTCTGAAAGCTTTCCAGGTTATCCATCTCTGCGGCAAGGGCAAAATGGACGAAACCCTCAAAGGTACCGAAGGCTATGTTCAGTATGAATATATCAAAGAAGAACTTCCGGATCTTTTTGCCCTGTCTGACGTGGTAATCTCCCGCGCAGGTGCAAACGCCATCTGTGAGATCAGTGCTCTTCACAAACCAAATCTTCTGATTCCGCTGTCTGCAAATGCCAGTCGTGGTGACCAGATCCTGAATGCCCGTTCTTTCGAAAAACAGGGATTCAGCATGGTACTTGAGGAAGAAGAAATCACTGATGAGAAACTTCTGGATACGATCCATCAGCTGTATGACAACCGTCATTCTTTCGAAGAAGCAATGTCTGCAGGCAAACAGATGGATTCCATCCATCATATCGTTTCGTTGATCGAGGAATGTGTTTTATCAAAAAAATAAACAAATAGCAGGATGCAGGCAGTTATCGATGTGACTGCCTGCATATCTTTTCCATTTCTTCAATTATCCAGGCTTTCGACCGCAGATTCCTGTTATTTACATTATTCGGTGTAATCCCATACTCACTTGCCACTTCTGCTGCTGAGAGTTCCTGGAATTTTGTTTTGACCAGAATATCGTAATTCATCGGATTCCTCTTCCGAAGTCTGTTCAGTACAAGTTTCTGATATTTCTCTTCTTCCATACGAAGTATTCTTGCCTCTGGATTACTCTTTTCATCCACCGGCTCATACGCATTTTCCTCATCATCAATCGTATAACTTTCCTGTCTGGATGAGGCTTTTCTATAATAGTCCATACATTTGTTGGATGTCGCTTTCATCACCAGTGCTTTCAATTTGTCAGGTCTGGAATAATCCAGTTTTTCTTTCACTTTAAATAATGCCAGAAAAACTTCCTGACTGATATCTTTTGAAAGCTCGTAATCTTCTGTGATGCAAAAAGCGACATATGCTGAGAATCCTTGGTAGTGATCGTAAAAATCATCAAAATTCTCAATTATCATCTGTATCTGTACTCTTTTCTTTATGCTTTGACTTTTGCCAGGATCTCTTCCTTCATCTCGTCTGTCAGTTCTCCCGGTTTCCATGTAAGTCCGACCTGATCACCTTCATAACGCGGAATCAGATGCATATGAAAATGAAATACAGTCTGACCGGCAATTTCTCCATTATTCTGTACAATGTTAAACCCGTCACAGTGCAGTCCGTCTCTGAGCCTGGTTGCCATATGTTTGGCAAGGATCATTGCTTTTCCGGCAGTCTCATCCGGAAGTTCATAAATATTGGCTGCATGAGCTTTGGGCAGGATCAGTGCATGTCCCTTTGAAGCCGGACCGAGATCCAGAATTACGCGAAAATCTTCGTCTTCATATAAAGTAGCGGATGGAATTTCTCCGTTTGCAATTTTACAAAAAATACAGTTTTCCATGATGTAGTCCTCCTTACAAATAAACTGTTTTCTTTTTCTATTGTCTCGTATTTTCGCGATTTTTTCAATACGAAATTTGTTGATTCCGATATTTTTGCATAATATACTCAGATTGAGGTGACAGATTATGCAGGAAAAAAACATTATCACACAAACAAAAAAAGAGTTTCAGTCGATGTTGTCCACATTTTCGCATGAAATAAGAAATCCGCTGGCATTGATCACCAGCGAAATGCAGATGTTGTCGGATTCACAGCCACAGCTCTGTTTCAACGAACACTGGGATAACATTATGGAAAATCTGAACTATATCCGTGAGCTGCTGGATGAACTTTCCAGATATCAAAATGCCGGTCACATTTCCCTTGTACAGACAAATTTAAGTATCTGCCTGGATCGAATTACCAGTTCCTTTCGACCGGCACTGGACTACCTTGGAATCTCCTTTGAGACTGACATCCCCCGTGATCTTCCCCAGATCAGTCTGGATCAGACAAAAATCCGTCAGGCTCTTTTTAACCTTCTCCGTAATGCGCAGGAATCTATCCAGCATACTCACGGCAAAATCCTTTTTTCCGCTTCTGCCGTTCCGGACGGTGTCCAGATCACCATCTCGGATAACGGATGTGGCATGACAGAAGACCAGATTGAAAACGCCTTTCGTCCCTTCGTAACATACAAGCCCGGGGGCACTGGCCTCGGGCTTGCTGTCACCCGGCAGATCATTGAAGCCCACCAGGGTACACTATGTGTAGAAAGCACTCCGAAAGAAGGTACTTCCTTTTATATTTTTCTTCCAGGATGATAAAAAATCACTGCAAGAAAGAACCCGGACACCATCCCGCCTACATGGGCTGTGTTATCCACTCCCGTACTTGCGAAACCAAAATACAGAGAAAAAGCTGCCATGACCAGAATCTGTCTCATAGACAGATCACCCAGCCATCCTTTATTGCGAATGACAATATAGATCATGGCTCCCATAACTGCAAACACCGCTCCGGATGCTCCTGCTGATACAGCAAAATCCTGCGTACGTAATTCGATAAGTAAAGAAATCACATTTCCAAAATAACTCCACCGATCAGATAGACAACAGAAATTTTATTTTTCCAATTACCTGTTCCAGTCTGCTCCCAAGTACAAATAAAACCAGCATGTTATTCAGAAGATGTTCAATTCCAAAATGCAGAAACATACAGGTGAACAAGTCTGTAATATTCTCCACCCTGAATGATCATTGGTGTAAAGGCAGCTCCACAATCCAGCATATGCATGGTATTCTGGGAGCTTCCTGTAAATTCCACGATCAAAAATACCAGAATATTCAACAGGATCAGTCCGGCAGTCACCGGCTCTTTGCGTAATTCTTCCACAGGTTACTCTCCTCTGTTTTTGTATTCAGAGAATACATATGTATTCTGCTGTTGTTCGTCTATTTTAGCAGATGCCGTTCCCTGTGGCAAGGCAACACTTCACCTGTGCTGTCCGAAATACTGCCTTCGAACCCTCATGTCCGGTGATTTTCTTTTCAGAAGTTATCTATCCCTTCAGAAATACATATCTTGCCTGAGCAAAATCCACCTGATCCTCATCCTGCAGAAAATATTCTTCCTCTGCCCCAAGCAGTCTGCCATTAACAGAAGTTCCATTCCTGGAATTCAGATCTGCCAGATAATAGTTCTCACCTGTTTTGCGTATTCTTGCATGCACCCGGCTGACTGTCGGAAGCGAGATCACTACATCCGAAGCCTGTTCCAGCTTTCCGATCACGGTCAGTTCCCGTTCCAGATAAACCGTCGGAAGTTCTCCGGGTTCCCGACTTACCAGGCTGGCTGTACCTGACAGCTGTCCTGCCGAAAGAACTACCGTTTCACCATATGTTTCCTGTTCTGCTGTATCCTCACCAGTTTTCTCACATTCCCATGAATTTTGTTCTGTACGGTTTTGTTTTTAACTCTTTTGCTCTATATCTTTTATTTCTTTTCTCCCTGTATT
>ENA-OQET01000996-OQET01000996.1-human-gut-metagenome-genome-assembly--contig:-NODE-996-length-13570-cov-2.777133_pt1 | contig 13570 bp, 16 predicted proteins | sample MGYA00242800_ERZ504645 | MGnify/ENA primary metagenome ERZ504645 (study PRJEB26092, sample SAMD00036308) | human gut metagenome | host: Homo sapiens | study: EMG produced TPA metagenomics assembly of... | reverse complement strand
GGCATCACCGAGGTGCTGCCGCTGGATAAGGACTACGATTACCTGTACGATGTGGGCAGCTATGTCGTTCATTTACAGGTAAAAGACGGCACCATCTCGTTTCAGGACAGCCAATGCCCGGACCATGTCTGTGAGCAGTTCGGCCAGCTGAGCGAGGAAGGTGCATGGGCGGCCTGCGTCCCTGCCGGGGTGTATGTGCAGCTGGCTCCGCTGAGCGAGGCCGAAGCCGCATCCTGATAGGATAAAAAATAAGAGACACCCGCATTGCTCTGAAAAGGGCGCTGCGGGTGTCTCTTTTTGCATAAAAACGGACATGTATTTTGTAAATAAAGGGTGAAATGAAATTTGGACGCTTGAGTATTTTGGTGAAATGCGATACACTACCAATAACAGATTTTTCGTGCAAAGGGGCAACTATGCCCTTTTGCATCGACTAGGAGGAAAAGCATGATCTGGAAAAAGAAAAAGGATGCAGCGGCTCAGTCTGCTGAGGCTGCCGGGGAAATGACCGGAGCCAAGGGCAGGACCGGTGCAGGCGCATTTGCCAAAAAGAACTGGAAATGGCTCGTGCCGCTGGTCGTCGTGGCGGCAGCGGGCGCTGTCCTTCTCATAGGCGGCAGGCAGGAATGGCGCTGCCAGCCGCGATGTGACCTACGCCGAGACGACGCCGGTCCGTCAGGATGTCTCCAATTCCCTGAGCGGCACAGGCACGCTGAACCCGGCCAATACATATACCGTCAAGTCTTTGGTGGACGGCAAGATCCTCACCGGCGGCTTTGAAGAGGGCGACAAGGTGGAGGAGGGCGATGTGCTCTACACCATCGACAGCTCGGACGCTTCCACCAATTTGGAAAAAGCCAGCATTGCCCTGCAGCAGGCCCAGCGCAGCTATGACAAGACTGTGGACCGCCAGTATGTCCGCGCAGAGGTGGACGGCACCGTCAGCAGCCTCAAGGTCGCAAAGGGCGACGAGGTGACCAGCGGCCAGGAGGTGGCGGTCATCCGCGACAGCTCCAAGATGCTGCTGAACCTGCTGTTCCCGGCAGCCGATGCCGCCAACTTCTCGGTGGGCCAGAGCGCTACTGGTGCTGGACGGCACCTTTGAGACGCTGAAAGGCACCATCACCGCCGTCACCGGCACCGATGAGCTGAGCACCGGCAACCTGCTGGTGCGCACCGTCACCATCCGGGTCAACAATGCCGGCGGTCTGACCACCGCCCAGGCCGCTACCGCCAGCGTCAATGGCGTCAGCTCCATCGCCTCTGCCACCTTTGCCTATCAGGCAGAGCGCACCCTGACCGCTCAGGCCAGCGGCACCGTTTCCGCCATCAATGTGCAGGAGGGCGGCGCGGTCTCCAAGGGTGACATCATCATCGAGCTGACCGGCGACGAGCTGACCGAATCCATCCAGTCTGCTTCCGAGTCCCTGCGCAGCGCTGAGATCTCAATGCAGAACCAGCAGGACAATATGTCCAACTACACCATTACTTCGCCCATCAGCGGCACCATCATTGAGAAGGACGCCAAGCAGGGCGACGCCCTGACCTCCGGCAGCACCCTCTGCGTCATCTACGATCTGAGCTATCTGGAGATGGTCATCAATGTGGATGAGCTGCAGATCGGCGCACTGTCCGTGGGCCAGAAAGTCCAGATCACCGCTGACGCTGTGACGGACAAGACCTATGTCGGCACAGTCACCCGTGTGTCCATGAAGGGCAGCTCCAGCGGCGGCACCACGACTTACCCCATCACCATCCGCATTGACAACACCGACGGCCTGCGCCCCGGCATGAACGCCAACGCTGAGATCGTGGTGGCCGAGGCCGCCAATGCCCTGACCGTGCCCAATGCGGCCATCGTCCGGGGCGGCTATGTGCTGGTGACCCAGGATTCCCCCAGCGCTTCCAAGGCGGATGCCACCATGGAGGCCCCCGAGGGCTTTGTCTATGTGGCCGTCAAGACCGGTGTCAGCGATGATGATTACACCCAGATCGTCAGCGGCATCCAGGAGGGGGACACCATTGGTTACGACCCCAACTCGGTCAGCAGCGACAGCTACTATGACGATGGCAGCGGCATGATGATCTTCTGATGGGAGGATGGAATGAGCGCTCTGATCGAATTTGATGCGGTCTGCAAGTATTACCAGATGGGCGACACCACGGTAAAAGCTGCCGACCACATCACCATGAAAATAGAAAAAGGCGAGTTTGTTGCCATTGTGGGCCAGTCCGGCTCCGGCAAGTCCACCTGCATGAACATCATCGGCTGTCTGGATGTGCCCACGGCGGGCACCTACCGGCTGAACGGCCGGGATGTGGGCAAGATGAGCCGGAATGAGCTGGCCTCCATCCGCAACGAGATGCTGGGGTTCATCTTCCAGCAGTATAATCTTCTGCCCAAATTGAACCTGCTGGAAAACGTGGAGGTGCCGCTGGTCTATGCGGGCATCCCCCGCGCCGAACGTCACCGCCGGGCCCGCGAGGTGCTGGAGCAGGTGGGACTGGGCGATAAGCTGAAAAACAGCCCAACCAGCTTTCGGGCGGCCAGCAGCAGCGCGTATCCATCGCGCGGGCGCTGGTGCGCAACCCGGCGATCATTCTGGCCGACGAGCCCACCGGCGCGCTGGACAGCCACACCGGCCGCGAGGTGCTGGGAATGCTGCAGGACCTGCATGGGCAGGGCCATACGGTGGTGCTCATCACCCATGACAACTCCATTGCCGTGCAGGCCGACCGCATCATCCGGCTGGAGGATGGTCAGGTGGTCTACGATGGCGACTCCCGCGCGCCGGAAGCCATCGTCCAGCCGACGCTGAACTTTGAACCGGCAGAACAGGAGGGGAACAAATGATCATTGAGACCTTCCGTCAGGCCCTCCAGAATGTGTGGAGCAACAAGCTCCGCACCTTTTTGACCATGCTGGGCATCATCATCGGTGTCATGGCGGTCATCGTTATCGTGGGCCTGGGCAACGGCATGACCCAGAGCATGCGGGACAGCTTTTCAGCACTGGGCACGAATGCCCTGTCCATTCAGGTCTGGGGCTACGGCTCCCGCACCGCCTCGGTGGAGGATGTGTATAAGATCGCGGATAAGAACAAGGAGCTCATCTCCGCAGTCTCGCCCCAGATCGATTTCAGCAACAACACCCCCCAAGGTGGGCACCACGACCTACCGCTACGGCACCAGCGTTTACGGTGTGGACGAGCACTACGCCGAGATGAAAAACTATACCCTCGCTCAGGGGCGCGGCCTGCAGTACATGGACATCAAGGACAACAAGCAGGTCTGCATCATCGGCGATTACCTCAACCGGGCAGCCTACGGCGGCAACGCGGTGGGCCAGACCATCAAGCTGGGGGCCTACAAGTTCCGGATCGTGGGCGTGCTGAACGCCAAGGTGACGGACAAGAACATGCAGCAGGGCTCCGACGATGACTGCATCTATCTGCCCTACACCACGGCCATGCGGCTCTCCAACCAGTCCAGCGCCAAGGAACTTTGTTGCGATCATGAAGGACGAGAGCCGGGCCAACGAGGCCAAGGCGGTGATGGAAAGCGGCCTGTACGACCTGCTCAAGAGCGACAACGCTTATTACATCTACAGCGCCAGCGAGTGGCTGGAGGAGATGAACGAGATGATCAACATGGTCATCATCATCCTTACCGGCATTGCCAGTATCTCGCTGCTGGTGGGCGGCATTGGCATTATGAACATCATGCTGGTGTCGGTGACCGAGCGCACCCGGGAGATCGGCATCCGCAAGGCACTGGGTGCCAAGGAGCGGGTGATCCTGTCGCAGTTTGTGGTGGAAGCTGCCACCACCTCCGCACTGGGCGGCGTGCTGGGCATCGTCCTTGGCTATATCGTGTCCATGGCGGCAAACCGCATCCTGCCCATGATCTCCAGCGACATTGATGTGACCGTCAGCCCCTCGTTCAACTCCATCGTGGTGGCCTTTGGCATCTCAGTGGGCATCGGTGTGCTGTTCGGCTATCTGCCCGCCAAGCGCGCCGCAAGGCTCAACCCCATTGAAGCACTGAGATATGATTAAACCTCTCACCGCTTCGGTCTGGCTTTGCCAGCGCCTTGCGGAGCTCCCCTGATAGGGGAGCCAGGTATAGATGAAACCCTTATTTAAGGAGGATTTTCCATGAAAAGCGAATCCTTGCATTTCTGCTGGCGGTGAGCATTGCCGTGTCGATGCTGGTGCTGCCGGCATCGGCAGCGGGCAACGCCAACACGGCGGTCCAGCTGTCCATCACGCTGAACGCGATGGACAGCAGCCAGCAGGCTGCTCTGAACGCTGTGGTCACCCGCGGTGCACTGGCCCGGATGCTGGTGTCCTACTCCACCTACCGCGAGAGTGTGGGCTCTCAGGGCACAGTGGGCACCCTGTTCACCGACCTGCCCGGCACTTCGCCCTATGCCCCCTATGTCCGCATTGCGGTGCAGAACGGCTGGATGAACGGCTACACCGACGGCTCTTTCCGGCCCGACAACGCCGTGACGCTGGAGGAGGCGGTCACGGCCATCCTCAAGCTGATGGGCTATAAGATGACCGACCTGAGCGGCTCCTTCCCCAACGCACAGCTGAACAAGGCCAGTGAGCTGGGCCTGCGCAATCAGGTGGACCGCAGCCAGGGCGAGGCGCTCAACTACGAGGAGTGCGCCCTGCTGCTCTACAACGCTCTGACAGCCAACGCCGCCAGCGGCAGTGCCTACGGCAGCAGTCTGGGCTTCACGGTCTCCAATGGTCAGGTGGATACCTCCAGCGTCATGCTCAAGAGCCTGAAGGGCCCCTTTGTGGCGGGCGATACGGTCCAGCTGCCCTTTGTTCCCAAGATGGTCTACCGCAACGATAAAGCGTCGGAATCTGCGGAACTGAACAAATACGACGTGTATTATTACAGCGAGAGTTTACAGACGCTGTGGGTCTATACCCGCCGCGCCGCTGGCCGCATCACGGCAGTTTCGCCCAGTGCCAGCGCCCCCACCAGTGTAACGGTGGCAGGCACCAGCTATACGCTGGGTTCCTCTGCGGTGGCCTCTCAGGTGTCCTCCCTCAACGGCGGCGGCGTGGGCGAGGTCGTCACCCTGCTGCTGGGCATGAACAACGAGGCTGCCGGGATCGTGACCGGCGAGGAAGCCGACAGTGTGTTCTACGGTGTCGTGCAGACCGCCACCCGCAGTCTGGTGGAAGAGAACGGCGCGGATGTTTTGCAGAAAGTCTCCGTCATGTGCACCGATGGCATTGCCCGCACTGTGAACGTGGACAAGAGCCTGAATTTTCCGCAGGGGTGGCTGGTAGAGATCAAGGTCACCCCGGAGGGCGAGAGCGTGGAGCACATCGATGACCGCCGCGTCAACGGCACCATCAATACCAATGCCACTGCGCTGGGTGCTGCCGCCCTGGCCGACGATGTAGAGATTCTGGATACAACTTCGGAGGGTGTGGCTGGGACGGTTCGTCCCAGCCGCCTATCGGGGGTAACACTGAGTGACCTCGATGTCCGCTACTATACCGTCAACGATGCCGGACAGATCGACCGGCTCATCCTGAACGATGTGACCGGCGACCTGTGGAGCTACGGCGTGCTGGACGATGTGAAAAAATCTGGCCATGAATTATTCTGACCTGAAGAGCCTCGTCACCGGCATTGTGGCGGGAGACTCCGCCTCCGGCACCACGACCACGACAGGCACCACCACCGGATCGACCACGGGCGGCACCGACGGCTCCGGCTCTACCTCGGGTACCACCACCACTGTGACCGATGCCACGGCGGCAGACCGCCTGTCCAACCTGCTGGTGCCCACCACCAGCGAGATCCTGTGGGGCATCGTTTCGGGCGATATCCTGAGCACGGCCTGGCAGAAGCTGACCAGCAACACCGGCTCCCTGATGAGCATTGGCTTCCAGCAGATCGCGGAGATCACGGGCACCCCCTTCAAGCAGATCTTCAACTACATCGGCGACGGTGCAACCTATATCTGCTACGTCAACGGCGCGGCGGCCAGCTACACCACGGCCATCAAGTATCCGGTGCTGGCGGGCGGCATTGCCGTGCGGCGGGAGACCACCGGCTCTGTCAAGGCCATGATGCAGCTGATGCCCCTGAAGATCGACAAGGTCGGCGCGGCCTCGGTGCTCTCGGGCAGTGAACGCTATGAGATGGCAGACAATGTGCAGGTCTACCTGTGGTACAAGGGGCCAGTATTACCCCACAAAGCTGGCTCAGGTGGATGCGGATGGCTACCATCTGACCGGCTGGTACGATAATTTCGGCTGCGCTGCCGGAAAAAAGGTCCGCGTCATCATTGCGGTCAAGAACGACTGATGCTTTATTACAGCGGCCTGAGCCGCACACTGCGGCAGCTGCGCTGGGTGCTTTACCCGCGCCGCTGCCCTTTTTGTGACCGGGTGCTGGGCAGCCGGCCTGCCTGCCCGGACTGTGCCGATGGGCTGGCAGAGCTGCGCCGTGCACCCTCCATGCGGCTGCGCGGCTCCGAGCACTACCTGGGACGGCTGGATGGGGCAGCCGCACCCTACCGATACACCGGCCTTGTCCGCCGCGCGGTGCTGCGGGCGAAATATCAGGGCGCGCCCTGGGCAGCTGTGGAGTTGGGCGTGGAGATGGCCCGCCTGCTCTTTGGCAGCGAGATCAGAATGTGCGGCTCTGAGCCCCTGCCCGAACCGGTACCGGGCCTTGACCGGGGTTACGACTGCATCCTTCCGGTACCGGCCTCCAGCAAAAAGCGCGGCTACAATGTGCCGGAGCGGATGGCACAGCCCCTTGCCCGGGCGGTGGGCGTGCCGGTGGTCACGGACGCGCTGACCCGTGCCCGCTCCACCCGGCGGCAGGAGGGACTTTCCCTTGACGAGCGGCTGGCCAATGTGGCGGGTGCCTTCCGGGTGGCCCGGCCGGAGGCTGTGGAGGGAAAGCGCATCCTTCTGGTGGACGATGTCCTGACCACCGGAGCCACGGCCTCGGCCTGCGCGCAGGCTCTGCTGGATGCCGGTGCGCAGAGCGTGTTCGCTGTGGCGCTGGCTACGGTGGAGTTTCCGCAGCCGGTGGGCAGCACAACGGCCATTGCCGAAAATGAAGAAGAAATTTGAAAATAGTGCTTGACAAAACACCATTCTTCGGGTATACTGATTGAGCTGTGAGCGACAAGTTCGATCAGATGTCCGGGTGTAGCGCAGTTTTGGTAGCGCGCTTGAATGGGGTTCAAGAGGCCGTGAGTTCGATTCTCGCCACTCGGATTGGAACAAGACCGACGATTTCAAAAGAGATCGTCGGTCTTGATTTTTTATTCGGCTGTTTCTGGTGCGCTGTCCCGGAGGGGCGGGCACCGCTGCAAGGAGGGCGAGTCTATGAATGCTGCACTGCGCCGGGATGCGGATGTGATCCTTCGTTCCAGCCTGAACGCTGTTCTGCCGGATGAGGCGGTGCGCCGCGCGCTGCGGGATCTCCGGCCCGGGAAGGGCCGGGTGCTTCTGGTGGCTGCGGGCAAGGCGGCCTGGCAGATGGCACACGCGGCGGTTGAAACGCTGGGCCGGGTGGACGGCGGCGTGGTCGTGACCAAGTACGGCCATGTGAAAGGTGAGATCCCCGGTGTGACCTGCTATGAGGCGGGCCACCCGGTGCCGGATGAAAACGGTTTTGCGGCCACCCAAAAGGCGCTGGAGCTGGTGCAGGGGCTGACCGCCGGGGATACGGTGCTGTTCCTGCTTTCCGGCGGCGGCAGTGCGCTGTTCGAGCAGCCGCTCGTTCCCGGGGCAGAGCTGCAGGACATCACGAGCCAGCTGCTGGCCAGCGGGGCCGACATTGTGGAGATGAATACCATCCGCAAGCGGCTTTCCGGTGTGAAGGGCGGGCGGTTCGCGCAGCGCTGTGCCCCTGCGCAGGTGTTCAGCATCGTGCTGAGCGACATTCTGGGGGACCCGCTGGATATGATCGCCAGCGGCCCGGCGGTGCCGGATACCTCCACCTGCGCCCAGGCACTTGCCGCTGCCGAAAAGTATCATCTGGCACTCTCAGCACAGGCCCGGGCCCTGCTGGCGCAGGAAACGCCCAAAACGCTGGACAATGTGACCACCCGGATCACCGGCAGCGTGCGGGAGCTTTGCCGTGCCGCGGCCAGCGCCTGCCGGAATCTGGGATATGAACCGGTTCTCCTGACCGACCAACTCTGCTGCGAAGCACGGGAAGCAGGCAGCTTTCTTGGCTCCATTGTCCGCACCCAGGCAGGGCAGGGGAAAAAGCTGGCCTACATCGCAGGCGGCGAGACCATCGTTCACCTGACGGGCAAAGGGCTTGGCGGAAGAAATCAGGAGCTGGCCCTTGCGGCCGCGCCCGCCATTGCCGGGCTGAACGCGGCGGTGTTCTCTGTGGGCAGCGACGGCACAGACGGCCCTACCGATGCCGCCGGCGGCTATGTGGATGGGGATACCCTTGCCGCGCTGGAGGCCGGGGGCTGGAGCGGATACGCCGCTTTGCAGAACAACGATTCCTACCACGCCCTGAAAGCGGTGGATGGCCTGATCATCACCGGGGCAACGGGCACCAATGTCAACGATGTGGCGGTGGCCCTGATCGGGGAAAAACACCGCCTGTGAGCCCGGAAGTTTCCCCGGAGTGGTGATTGCATTCCTCCGTTGAGTATGTTATACTGAACAGCGAACTGAATAGAAAACAGCAGGTGCGTACCGCCCGCGGCTCTGGCCGGGGGCAGGCATGTTAAAAGGGAAGCGGGTGCAAATCCCGCACGATCTCGTCACTGTGATAAGGGAGTTTACCGCCAGGGTGCAGCTGCACCGGTCACTGGAACGTATGTTCCGGGAAGGCGGCGGTGGATGTTGAGCTTTCAGCCAGGAAACCTGCCCGCTGTTGGTACGGGGGCGCAAGCCCCAGATCACGAGGAATTGGTTGTACCCAAAAAGCCTGAAAAAACTGAAAAGGGCCTTTTTGCTTTGCCGTCCCGCAAGCAGAAAGGCCCCTTTTGTTTTGCCGGGCACTCTTTCCTGTACCTTCTGTTCAGCAAAAATCATGTTCAAAAACAGGAAAGGAACGAACAAAAATGAGAAAACGCACCATCCACAAAGCAGCGGCCGCTCTGACCGCTCTGGCCCTCTGCGCCGGTGTACTGACCGGCTGCGGCGGTGCCGCAAGCAGCACCACTGCTTCCAGCACGGCAGGATCTGCTGCCAGCAGCGAGGTTTCCGGCGAGGAGGCTGACGAATTGGCCGCAAAGAACGTTGCAGATCTGATCGATGCCATCTATGTGCAGGAGCGCACCGATGATACCGATGCCCAGTGCGAGGCCGCCAAGGCCGCATGGGATGCCCTGACCGATGCCCAGAAGGAGCTGGTCGAGGGCGAAGAGGCTGACCCTGACTACTTGGCCGCGACACCGGCGATGCTTCCAAGGACGACAGCCGCAATCAGGACGACATCGGCGAGAATGAGCTGCTGGTGGTCTCCTTCGGCACCTCCTTCAACGACAGCCGCGTGAAGGATATCAAGGGCATCGAGGATGCGCTGCAGGCCGCTTATCCTGATTGGTCTGTCCGCCGCGCCTTCACCGCACAGATCATCATCAACCATGTTCAGGCCCGCGACGGCGAGAAGATCGACAACATGCAGCAGGCTCTGGACCGCGCTGTGGCCAACGGCGTGAAGAACCTGGTCGTCCAGCCCACCCACCTGATGCACGGTGCAGAGTACGACGAGATGATGGAGATGATCGACGAGTACAAGGACAAGTTCGAGAGCGTCGCCGTTGCCGAGCCCCTGCTGGGCGAGGTTGGTGCCGACGCTGCCGTCATCAACGCCGACAAGGAAGCTGTTGCCAAGGCCGTTACCGCTGCCGCTGTGAAGGATGCGGGTTTCGACAGCCTGGATGCCGCTGCTGAGGAGAAGGTCGCCTTTGTCTTTATGGGCCACGGCACCTCCCACACCGCAAAGGTGAGCTACAGCCAGATGCAGACCGCCATGCAGACCCTGGGCTACAGCAACGTGTTCATCGGCACGGTGGAGGGTGAGCCCGAGGAGACCGCCTGCGAGAACGTCATCGAGGCTGTCAAGGCCGCCGGTTACACCAAGGCCATCCTACGCCCTTGATGGTCGTTGCCGGTGACCACGCCAACAACGATATGGCCGGTGCGGATGACGATTCCTGGCTGAGCCAGTTCCAGGCCTCCGGTGACTTCGCGTCCGTGGAGTGCCAGATCGCCGGTCTGGGTGAGATCGAGGACATCCAGCAGCGCTACATTGAGCACACCAAAGCCGCCATTGATTCCCTGAACGGCTAATATTCCGCATTCCAATGCCCGAAGGGAGAGATCTTTTCGGGCACTTTTTTATGGAGAGCTTCCCCGCAGAGGAGAAACACTCCCATTTCAAATCTGAATTTTGAGGTATTTGTTATGCACTGCAAACAGTTCGTTTCCCTGTCCGTTGCTTCCCTGATGCTGGCCGCCGCGCTCACCGGCTGCGGCGGGGCTTCTTCCACTGCTTCCTCTGCTGCCAGCTCGGAAGCCGCTTCTGCCGTGAGCGCTGCCGCCGTTTCTGAAAGCGCCGAAGCCGCCCTGCCGGACGGCGTGTACACGGCTGAGTTTGACACCGACAGCGGCATGTTCCACGCCAACGAAGCCTGCGATGGCATGGGCACCCTGACCGTGGAGAACGGGCAGATGACCTTCCACGTCAGTCTGGCCTCCAAGAAGATCGTCAACCTGTATGTTGGCATGGCCGCCGATGCCGAGGCCAACAAGGCAGACTGGCTGCTGCCTACCACCGACACCGTCACCTACTCTGATGGCACCTCGGAGGAGGTCTACGGCTATGATATCCCCGTGGCCGCTGTGGACCAGGACTTCCAGCTGGCACTCCTCGGGACCAAGGGCAAGTGGTATGACCACACCGTGAGCATCCGCAATGCACAGCCCAAGACGGAAGAAGCCGCCGAGATCCTTGCGGACGGTGAATACAGCGTCAATGTGACCCTGGAGGGCGGCTCTGGCCGTGCCACCGTGGAAAGCCCTGCCGCCCTGACCGTGGCGGACGGCAAAATGACCGCTGTCATCCTGTGGAGCAGCCCCAATTATGATTACATGATCGTGGATGGCGAGAAGTATCTGCCCACCAACACCGAGGGCAACTCCACCTTTGAGATCCCTGTTTCTGCACTGGGCACCCCGCTGGCTGTCACTGCCGATACCGTAGCCATGAGCACCCCCCATGAGATCGAGTATACGCTGACCTTTGCGTTGAACGGATGAAACTGACGAGACAACAATTCCTGCGCGTTCTGCCTGTTACAGTACTGGCCCTGTCGGGCTGCGCCGCCTCCGAAACGGCTCCCGCCAGCACAGAAGAACTGGTCTTTGACCATGCCTGCCCGCTGGATTACGCCACACAGTTTACTGCCGACTGCTATGAGGGCGGCTATACCATGCTGACCCTGACCGAATCGGGGGAGCAGTTCCTTGTGACCCCGGAGGATGCCGCTGAAGTGGAAGGCCTGCCCGAGAGCGTGACTATGCTGCGTCAGCCCGTCCGGAACATCTACCTTGTCTCCACCTCGGTGATGGATCTGTTCCTCGCGCTGGATGGGCTGGACAGCGTGACCCTTTCCGGCACCCAGGCGGAGGGCTGGTATCTGGATGAGGCCAGGGCCGCCATGGAGGCCGGGCGCATTGCCTATGCGGGCAAGTACAGCGCCCCGGACTACGAAAAGATCCTTGCGGCCAACTGCGGCCTTGCCATCGAGAACACCATGATCTACCACACCCCGGAGGTCAAGGAGCAGCTGGAACGGTTCGGCATCCCGGTGCTGGTAGAGCGTTCCAGCTATGAGAGCGGCCCGCTGGCCCGGCTGGAATGGCTCAAGTTCTGGGGCATCCTGCTGGGGAAAGAGGAGCTGGCGGAACAGGAATTTGCCCGGCAGGTGGAGCGCCTTGCACCGCTGACCGGGCAGGCTTCCACCGGCAAGCGCTGTGCCTTTTTCTCCATCACAGCCAACAACCTTGCCAATGTGCGCAAGGGCGGCGACTATGTGGCCCAGATGATCGAGATGGCGGGCGGTGATTATGTGTTTGCGGACCTGACCGACAACGGCAACAACCTTTCCACCATGAACCTGCCGCTGGAGGATTTTTACGCCGGTGCAAAGGATGCGGATGTGCTCCTTTACAACAGCACCATTGAGGGTGTGGTGCATACCACGGAGGAACTGGTGGCAAAATGCCCCCTGCTGGCCGAGTTCAAGGCCGTGCAGAGCGGCAGTGTCTGGTGCACCACCCAGAGCTTTTTCCAGCAGAGTACGGCGCTGGTCGATTTTGTGCTCGATCTGCACCGTGTCTTTACGGAGAACGACCCCGCCGACCTGCAATTTCTGAGGAAAGTAGAGTAACCTATGACCAGCAAAAAGCGCCTGATCTTCTCTTACGGCATCCTTGCCCTGCTGCTGGCGGTGCTGTTTGCCGCCAACCTGTTCTGGGGCAGTGTGTCCCTGACACCGGGGGCAGTGCTGGCGGCCCTGACCGGCCGCGGGCAGGACGCTCTGAGCGTGGGCATCATCACCCAGCTGCGCCTGCCCCGGGCCGTGATGGTGGTGCTGCTGGGGGCGGCGCTCTCGGCGGCGGGCTACCTGCTGCAGACCTTTTTTGCCAACCCCATTGCAGGGCCCTTTGTCATGGGCATTTCCCAGCGGGGCCAAGCTGGCCGTGGCACTGGTCATGGTGGCTTTTCTGAACCATGGTCTGCTCACCAGCTCCCTTACCCTGATCACAGCCGCCTTTGCGGGGGCCATGGCCTCCATGGCCTTTGTGCTGGCGGTCTCCCGGCGGGTGCAGCGGAGTGAGCCATCCCTTTGTCATCTGCGGCGTGATGACGGCTACATCTGTTCGGCCGTCACGGAGTTTGTGGTGGCCTTTGCCCAGGACAGCAACATCGTCAACCTCCACAACTGGTCTCAGGGCAGCTTTTCCGGCATGACCTGGGGCAATGTGGCCGCCGCTGCGCTGGTGGTGCTGCCCTGTTTGGCCGCGGCCATTTTTGCTGGCCAAGCCGATGGCCGCCTACCAGCTGGGCGAAAGCTACGCCGCCAGCGTCGGCGTGCCGGTGCGGGCGTTTTCCGTGGTGCTTGTGCTGCTGTCAAGCCTGCTGGCGGCCTGCGTTACGGCGTTTGCGGGGCCGATTTCCTTTGTGGGGATTGCGGTGCCGCATTTGGTTCGGCAGGCGCTGGGCAGCGCGAGGCCGCTGTATGTGCTGCCGGGCTGTGCGCTCGGCGGAGCCACCTTCTGTTTGCTGTGCGATCTGATCGCCCGCAGCCTGTTTGCACCGACCGAGCTGTCCATCAGCTCGGTCACAGCGGTGTTCGGCGCGCCGATTGTCATCTGGCTGCTCGTCCGCCGCCACAGCAGGGCAGGGGGACTGTAGTGAGTTATTGTGAGACACACGCGCTTGCGGTCGGCTACAGCGCACCGCTGCTGCGGGATATTGCTCTGCAGGCAGAGCGCGGCAGCATCCTTGCGCTTGTCGGGCCGAACGGCGCGGG
>ENA-OQET01000994-OQET01000994.1-human-gut-metagenome-genome-assembly--contig:-NODE-994-length-13585-cov-6.290534_pt1 | contig 13585 bp, 10 predicted proteins | sample MGYA00242800_ERZ504645 | MGnify/ENA primary metagenome ERZ504645 (study PRJEB26092, sample SAMD00036308) | human gut metagenome | host: Homo sapiens | study: EMG produced TPA metagenomics assembly of... | reverse complement strand
GCTTGATTTTGCCCTGTTTGATTAGCTCTTCTTTCTCTGCACGGATGCGTTCCAGAAGAACAGAAGCAGGCTCATCATTCGGGTCTTGAGGTACAAGCTTTCCTCGAATAGCAAGGTCGAGGATTTTGGATTTTGTTTGCTCGATAATTCTTACAAGCTTATCCTCGTCAGCATTTATGGAATCGACAAAGCTAATGAGTTCTTCCAAACGACAAGCTAATCTTTCTTGTTCGTTAAGTGGTGGAATCGGGAAAAGCACAGAACGCACAGTATCGGATTTTAAGTTTTTTACTGTTGAGCCAGCCGCCAATAGGCTAAGCGTTGTATACATGAACCCCGAGCTGAGAGCATAGTAAAGATAGTCTTGACTAAACACAGTTTTAATATTGCCAATTACCAGCCAACCGTCATGAATACATCCATCGGTTTTCAGAATATACGGTCGTCCGAAACTCATCGAATTGGTCAATAAGAAATCTCCGCTATGGACATATCTGGTCTTAGAAAGTCCGGCGGCTTTAATTTTTTCTTTTGTATGCAAAATGTATTTGCCGTCTTTTTCTGTATCGCCAATTTTTATCCAGTTGATTCCATTCTTATCGTCTGTGAGAAAATCTTCAATAGGACGAGGAGAACCGCCCCTTGCGATAGTGCTTACATTCCCTAGCCTTTCCCACGCCCACCCCTCCGGCAGCTCAAACGGTATCTCATCCTCAATGCATTTCACAGTTCCATCCTGAAACTTCTCATAATGCAAATTATCAGAAAATAAATATAAAAAATCTGCGATGAAACATAATAAATCTACACTGCTATCCATAAAATCAATTCTACGATAAAAACATACCGTCTAGACAGCCACTTTTTAAGCTATCATTTGAAAGACATACAATATATAGGCTCAAATGGCGAAAGTGCCCATTTGGGTCTATTATTGTATGAATTCATAGAGCCGGCATAAAAATATTTTTTACAACAATTATTTTCAGTGTGACAGGAGATGAAAATGAATATTCACAAAATAAGATGCTATGGTATAATACAAGGTACTGTATTAGGGCTTCTTATGAGAGGCGCTGAAATATGGGAAAAGATTTAAAAGGTTACAAGAATGAAATCAGTATCGTTTTATACTACAGACCGGATTGCGAACAGGCGAATTGGTAGGATTGAAATCTAAGGATTTATAGGAGGAATATAGAAAGATGAAACTTGGAATCGTAGGATTACCGAACGTAGGAAAAAGTACACTGTTTAACTCACTGACAAAGGCCGGTGCAGAATCTGCAAACTATCCATTCTGTACAATTGACCCGAATGTCGGTGTCGTAACAGTTCCGGATAAGAGACTGGATGTGCTTGGAGAGATGTATCATACAAAGAAGATCATTCCAGCAGCAATTGAGTTTGTTGATATTGCAGGACTTGTAAAGGGAGCATCCAAAGGAGAAGGACTTGGAAACCAGTTCCTTGCCAATATCCGTGAGGTTGATGCAATCGTACATGTTGTAAGATGCTTCGAGAATACGAATATTGTGCATGTAGACGGAAGTATTAATCCGCTGCGTGACATTGAGACAATCAATCTTGAGCTGATTTTCTCAGATCTTGAGGTTCTTGAAAGAAGAATCTCCAAGACAGTGAAGCTTTCTAGAAATGATAAGATGGCGGCGAAAGAGCTGGATCTTCAGAACCGTTTGAAAGCACATCTGGAAGAGAATAAGATGGCAAAGAGCTTCGTGACAGAGGATGAGGATGAGCAGGCATGGCTTGCCGAGTACAACCTTCTGACAGCAAAACCTGTAATCTTTGCAGCAAATGTATCTGAGGATGATCTTGCTGATGATGGTGTGAACAATGAAGGTGTTAAAGCTGTTCGTGAGTATGCAAAAGAGGAAGACTGCGAAGTGTTCGTAGTATGCGCAGAGATTGAAGAAGAGATTTCTCAGTTAGATGACGATGAAAAATCAATGTTCCTTGAAGATCTTGGATTGGAAGAGTCCGGACTTGAGAAGCTGATCAAGGCAAGTTATCATCTTCTTGGACTGATCAGTTATCTGACAGCAGGGGAGCCGGAAGTTCGTGCATGGACAATCAAGAAGGGAACAAAGGCACCACAGGCAGCTGGTAAGATTCATACAGACTTTGAACGTGGATTTATCCGTGCGGAAGTAGTAAGTTATGATGATCTGATGGCATGCGGAACTCATGCGGCAGCAAAAGAAAAAGGATTAGTTCGTCTGGAAGGAAAAGACTATGTCGTTCAGGACGGAGATATCATGCTGTTCAGATTTAACGTTTAACAGATATAGGGAATATGCTTGAAAACCAGTTAGATTCATTGTTTTCTAATTGGAAAAGCAGTAAAAACAGGAATCAGGAACAACTGGATTTGTTCCTGATTTCTGTGGATATGAAAGGAAATAACATAATATGCATTACAATATCAGCTTTCCAAATTTAGGGATTTATCTGGATCATGTAGGAAAAAGCATCAGCATCTTTGGATTTTCAATTGCTTACTACGGCATGATTATCGGTGCGGCAATTTTGATTGGATTTTTGATTGCCACAGTGGAAGCAAAAAGAACAGGACAGAATCCGGAAGACTATCTGGATATGGGAATTGTCGGAGTAATTGCAGGAATTGCAGGCGCAAGAATCTATTATGTGATTTTCTCCTGGGATTTATATAAAGATAATCTTTTGTCTATCTTTAATCTCAGAGAAGGTGGTCTGGCAATTTATGGTGGCGTGATCGGAGCAGTGATCGCAGTTTTTGTGATGGCTGCTGTTAAGAAAAAATCACCATTTCAGATTTTGGATACAATCGCACTGGCACTTCTGAATGGTCAGATGCTTGGACGTTGGGGGAATTTCTTTAACAGGGAAGCATTTGGAGAATATACGGATTGTCTGTTTGCGATGAGGCTTCCGGTTGATGCAGTAAGGCCGGAAGATATCACAGAACTTATGCGTGAGAATATGCAGAGAATTGATGGAGTCAGTTATATCCAGGTACATCCGACATTTTTGTATGAATCATTATGGTGTGCCGGACTGCTTATTATATTGTTTCTGTATAGGAAACATAAGAAATATGAAGGTGAGCTCTTTCTTATGTACCTGTTTGGTTATGGGGCAGGACGCGTGTGGATCGAGAGGCTTAGAACGGATCAGCTTGTTCTTCCGGGGATCGGATTTCCGGTGTCAGAACTTCTGGCAGGTTGTCTGGTGATTATGACAGGAATTATGCTGATCTATTGCAGAAGACATTGCAGAAAAAAAAACGAGAAGAAAAAAGTGGATCAGTATGAGCCGGTGCCAACAAAGATCAAAGGGAAAAAACCACCGAAGTGGGATGACCGGTTGTTTAAGAATAGATAGAATAATAAGAAAAAAGTATAGTGATTCATAAGTCAGAAGAGTTAATGTTCAACAGAAAGTACTCTTCTGGCTTTTTCTATTTCTGCCTGTTTTAGTTAATAATCCCCAATACCAGCACTGATAACTATTCTCAAAACAATACTCTGTACACGAAAATATACAAAAGAGGATATTTATAACTCTAGACTTTTGTGACTTTTGGAGATATAATGAAACTACATGTGAATTAATTATACTTAACTCAGTGTAAAACCTATGTAACACCTAAGGAGGAATAAAAATGGCAAGAAAAATGAAGACCATGGACGGTAATCAGGCAGCAGCTCACGTTTCTTATGCATATACAGAAGTAGCAGCTATTTACCCGATTACGCCTTCATCCGTTATGCCGGAGCATATCGATGAGTGGGCTACTGAAGGAAGGGAGAACATTTTCGGACAGACTGTACAGGTTACAGAGATGCAGTCCGAGGCCGGAGCAGCAGGTGCTGTTCACGGATCATTAGCAGCAGGTGCTCTTACAACAACATTTACTGCTTCTCAGGGGCTCCTTCTTATGATTCCTAACTTATATAAGGTTGCTGGTGAGCAGCTTCCGGGAGTATTCAACGTATCTGCCCGTGCACTTGCAAGCCACGCACTGTCAATTTTTGGAGATCATTCTGACGTTTATGCCTGTCGTCAGACAGGAGCAGCTATGCTCTGTGAATCCAGCGTACAGGAAGTAATGGACCTTACTCCGGTTGCTCATTGTGCAGCACTTGAAGGAAAGATTCCATTCATCAACTTCTTTGATGGATTCAGAACATCACACGAGATTCAGAAAATCGAGACATGGGATTATGAAGATCTGAAAGACATGGTAAGCATGGAAGCAATCGACGAGTTCCGCGCACATGCACTTAACCCGAACCACCCATGCCAGAGAGGTTCAGCTCAGAACCCGGATATCTTCTTCCAGGCTAGAGAGGCTTGTAACCCATTCTATGATGCACTTCCGGGAATCGTTCAGAAGTACATGGATAAGGTTAATGAGAAGATCGGAACAGACTACAAACTGTTCAACTACTATGGAGCAGCAGATGCAGAGCACGTGATCGTAGCTATGGGATCTGTTTGTGACACGATCGAGGAGACAATCGATTACCTGACAGCTGCAGGAGAGAAAGTCGGAGTTGTTAAAGTTCGTCTTTACAGACCATTCAGCGCAGAAGCTCTGATCGATGCTATCCCGGATACAGTTAAGAAGATTTCTGTTCTTGACAGAACAAAAGAGCCAGGAGCACTTGGCGAGCCACTGTACCTGGATGTTGTTGCAGCACTTAAAGGATCTAAGTTCGATGCAGTTCCAGTTTACACAGGACGTTATGGACTTGGTTCTAAAGATACAACACCTGCTCAGATCGTTGCTGTATACCACAACGATGAGAAAGCTAAATTCACAATCGGTATTGAAGATGATGTTACACATCTTTCACTTGATGCTGGTAAGCCACTTGTTACAACACCAGAAGGAACAATCAACTGTAAGTTCTGGGGACTTGGAGCAGATGGTACTGTTGGAGCAAACAAGAACTCCATCAAGATCATTGGTGATAACACAGACATGTATGCACAGGCTTACTTTGATTATGACTCTAAGAAGTCCGGTGGTGTTACAATGTCTCACCTTCGCTTTGGTAAGAAACCGATTAAGTCAACATACCTGATTCACCAGGCTAACTTTGTAGCATGCCATAACCCATCTTATGTAAATAAGTACAACATGGTACAGGAGCTGGTTGACGGAGGAACATTCCTTCTGAACTGCCCATGGGATATGGAAGGACTTGAGGAGCATCTTCCGGGACAGGTGAAAGCTTATATTGCTAACCACGGAATTAAATTCTACACAATCGATGGTATCAAGATCGGTAAAGAGATCGGACTTGGCGGACGTATCAATACAGTTCTTCAGTCTGCATTCTTCAAACTTGCAGCTATCATTCCGGAAGAAGAGGCTATTGACCTTATGAAAGCAGCTGCTAAGGCTACTTACGGAAGAAAGGGTGACAAGATCGTACAGATGAACTACGATGCAATCGACGCAGGTGCTAAACAGGTTGTAGAAGTAGAAGTTCCAGAAAGCTGGAAAGATGCAGCTGACGAAGGTCTTGCTACACCACACATCGCAGATGGCGGAAGAGCTGATGCGATTGCATTTGCTAAGAACATTCAGGCAAAAGTTAATGCTCAGGAAGGAAATACACTCCCTGTATCTGCATTTAATGATTATATTGATGGATCTACACCATCAGGAACATCTGCATACGAGAAACGTGGTATCGCAGTAGATATTCCGGTTTGGAATCCAGATCAGTGTATCCAGTGTAACCGTTGTGCATATGTATGTCCGCACGCAGTTATCCGTCCGGTAGCTCTGACAGAGGAAGAAGTTGCTCAGGCTCCAGAAGGACTTAAGACACTTGATATGATCGGAATGCCGGGAATGAAGTTCACAATGACAGTATCCGCTTACGACTGTACAGGATGTGGATCTTGTGTGAATGTCTGCCCGGGCAAGAAGAATAAAGAGACAGGCGAAGTTGAGAAGGCTCTTACAATGGCTAACATGGAAGCTAATGCAGGAGAGCAGACATTCTTCGACTTTGGTAGAGAGATTCCGGTTAAACCAGAAGTTGTTGCTAAATTCAAAGAGACAACAGTTAAGGGAAGCCAGTTCAAACAGCCACTCCTTGAGTTCTCAGGAGCTTGTGCAGGATGTGGTGAGACACCATACGCTAAGCTGATCACACAGCTCTTTGGTGACAGAATGTACATTGCAAATGCTACAGGATGTTCTTCTATCTGGGGTAACTCTTCACCGTCTACACCTTACACAGTAACACCGGAAGGTAAAGGACCAGCATGGAGCAACTCCCTGTTTGAAGATAATGCTGAGTTTGGATACGGTATGCTGCTTGCACAGAATACAATCAGAGACAGACTGAAAGCAAAAGTTGAGAAGATCGCAGAGAAGACTACAGATGAGGCAGTTAAGGCTGCAGCAGCTGAGTATCTTGAGACATATACAGTAGGCGCTACAAATGGAACAGCTACAGACAAACTTGTTGCAGCTCTTGAAGCACTCGATTGCGATTGCGAAGAGAGAGCAGAAGTTCTGAAGAACAAAGATTTCCTTGCTAAGAAATCCCAGTGGATCTTCGGAGGAGACGGATGGGCTTACGATATTGGATACGGCGGAGTTGACCACGTTCTTGCAAGCAAGAAAGACATCAACATTATGGTATTCGATACAGAGGTTTACTCTAACACCGGTGGACAGTCCTCTAAGGCTACTAAGACTGGTGCTACAGCTCAGTTCGCAGCAGGCGGAAAAGAGACTAAGAAGAAAGACCTTGCAGGAATGGCTATGACATACGGATACGTATATGTAGCTCAGATCGCTATGGGTGCTGACTTCAACCAGACAGTTAAGGCAATCGCTGAGGCTGAGGCTTATCCGGGACCATCACTGATCATCGCTTATGCTCCATGTATCAACCATGGTATCAAGAAGGGTATGAGCAAAGCTCAGACAGAGGAACAGCTGGCAGTAGAGTGTGGATACTGGAATAACTTCCGTTACAACCCGGCTGCAGAGGGAGACAAGTTCTCACTTGACAGCAAGGCTCCGAAGGCTGAAGGATATCAGGACTTCCTGAACGGAGAAGTACGTTACAACGCATTGAAGAGAGCTAACCCGGCTAAGGCTGATAAGCTCTTCGCACTCAATGAGCAGGAAGCTATGGAGAGATACGATTACCTGAACAAACTGGTAACTGTATACGCTGCAGAAAAAGAAGATAAATAAGGATATTTCATGAGTGAATGAGATATGAAAAGAGGAGATCTCCGTAAGGGGATCTCCTTTTGCGTGAAAAAATGATGGGGTTGACCTGTTTCGCAATTTTTGATTACAGTGGTGCGCGAAGATATTTCTTCGGTGTCATTCCTTTGTATTTCTTGAATGTCTTAATAAAATAACTCACATCATTGAAACCACAGCTTAATCCGATGTCAGCAATAGATTCATTTGAAGTTACAAGTTTGAAACAGGCTTGCTCAATCCGATAATAATTCAGATAGTCAACAGGGGTTCTGTGGGTCATATCCTTAAAGTAACGGCAGAAATATTTTGAATTCATGCCGGCTGCCTGAGCCAGATCTTCCAGTGTGATACAATCGGCATAATGGTTTTCAATCACTTCAAGAGCTTTCTTTAAATGTTCTATTTTTCGGCTATCCTTCTGACTGATGATTCGAACGTTTTCGAACAATTTATTTTCCAAAATGTAGCCTAAAAATTGGTACAGAGTACCAATCACCATAAGCTCGTGCCCTTCGGTACGCTTTTTGATATGTTCAAACATCATGGAAGTAATATGTTCTAAATTCTTTACAGGTGCTTTGATGAGGGCAGGGATAGTCAGAGTGTCACTTCCGATCTTCTTAAGCAGACGTTCGCTGGCATGGTTTACTGCCATGAGCGATTCAAGATTAAAAACAAGACATTCATAGACACAATCCTTAGGAGTTCCGCCATGAAGAAGCCCTCCTTTTATAAAAAATAAGGTCTCCGGCTTCTGCAGTGAATTCATTTTCACCAATTGACATAAGTAAGTTCCCTTTTAAAACACGAATAAGTTCGTATTCGATGTGCCAGTGATAAGACATATCATACCGTGGATGATTTGGCGTAACATGATAAAATTCAATTGGAAAATCAATGGTTCCGTGATTACGCTCTTCTTTGTAATTGATGTATTTCATGCAATAATCTCCTTTGAAAATCTAAATAGTGTAAATACAAACATAAATATGAAGATATATGCTTGTAAATTGTACTTTGTTGTATAAAAGGTGAATATCTTTATATTTTTATTCTAGTATACCACAAGACAAAAAGAAAGGAAAGAACTATAATGATACTTAAAGAAGCGGTTCTGCGAAGGAAGATAAGCAGAGCAAGGCAAACAATTAAGGAGGAATGTAATTATGGCAGAAAGAAGATTAGTAGGATCTTATCCAGTAATTGGTATCAGACCGACAATTGATGGACGTAGAGGAGCTCTTGACGTAAGAGGATCTCTTGAAGAGCAGACAATGAACATGGCAAAATCTGCAGCAAAACTGTTTGAGGAGAACTTAAGATATTCAAATGGCGAGCCGGTTAAAGTTGTTATCGCTGACACAACAATCGGACGTGTAGGTGAGAGTGCTGCTTGTGCTGATAAGTTCAGAAGAGAAGGCGTAGATATCACAGTTACAGTTACACCTTGCTGGTGCTACGGAGCTGAGACAATGGATATGGATCCACAGACAATCAAAGCTGTATGGGGATTCAACGGAACAGAGAGACCGGGAGCTGTATACCTTGCATCTGTACTTGCTACACATGCACAGAAGGGACTTCCGGCATTTGGAATTTATGGACATGACGTTCAGGAAGCTGACGACACAACAATTCCGGAAGACGTTAAAGAGAAACTTCTTAGATTCGGACGTGCAGCTGTTGCAGCAGCATCCATGAGAGGAACATCTTACCTTCAGATCGGATCTGTTACAATGGGTATCGGTGGATCTATCATTGATTCTGATTTCATCGAGTCTTACCTTGGAATGCGTGTAGAGTCTGTTGATGAGGTAGAAATCATCCGTCGTATGTCAGAAGAGATCTATGACAAGGCTGAGTTCGAGAAAGCTCTGAAATGGGCAAAAGAGACTTGCAAGATTGGTTGGGACAAGAACCCAGAAGAGCTTCAGGCTACTCCAGAGGAGAAAGAGGAGCAGTTCGAGTTCGTTGTTAAGATGGCAGTTATCATCAAAGACCTTATGAATGGAAATAAGAATCTTGACGAGAAGTTCTCAGAGGAAGCAATCGGACACAACGCTCTGGCAGCTGGATTCCAGGGACAGAGACAGTGGACAGACTTCTATCCGAACGGAGACTTCGCAGAGGCAGTTCTGAATACATCTTTCGACTGGAACGGAGCTCGTGAGCCATACATCCTTGCTACAGAGAACGACGTTCTCAACGGACTTGGAATGATGTTCATGAAACTTCTTACAGGACGTGCTCAGATCTTCGCTGATGTTCGTACATACTGGAGCCCAGAGGCAGTTAAGAAAGCTACAGGATATGACCTCGAGGGTGTTGCTAAAGAGAACGGTGGATTCCTTCACCTGATCAACTCTGGAGCAGCTTGTCTTGATGCATCTGGTGTTGCTAAAGACGAGAACGGTAACGGCGTTATGAAAGAATGGTGGAACGTTACAGAAGAAGACCAGAAAGCAATCATGGATGCTACAGAGTGGTGCATGGCTGACAACGGATACTTCCGTGGAGGCGGATACTCAAGCCGTTACGAGACACGCGCTCAGATGCCAGCTACAATGATCCGTCTTAACCTTGTAAAAGGACTTGGACCGGTTCTTCAGATTGCAGAAGGATGGACACTTGAACTTCCAGAAGAAGTATCTGATAAGCTTTGGAAACGTACAGACTACACATGGCCATGTACATGGTTTGCTCCAAGATGTGATGGTAAAGAGGGAGCATTCAAGACAGCTTATGATGTAATGAACAACTGGGGAGCTAACCACGGTGCTATCTCCTACGGACACATCGGAGCTGACCTGATCACAATGTGTTCAATGCTTCGTATTCCAGTATCTATGCACAACGTACCGGAGAAAGATATCTACCGTCCGGCAGCATGGAATGCATTTGGAATGGATAAAGAAGGCGCTGACTTCAGAGCTTGTAAGAACTACGGACCGCTTTACAAATAAGATGGAGTCCTTTTGTTAGGAAATGTAAAAAGACTGTAAATGCAGTTTCGATACAGAGCTAGAACAAAGAATGCGGGGGTGCTGCCTATGCAGGGCCCCTGTTTTAATACCGAGTAAAAGAGTATTAAGAAAAGAGGAAGATTATGGAGAAAAAAGTATTAGCATTTGACTTTGGTGCTTCAGGCGGAAGAGCAATGTGCGGAACTTTTGATGGTGACAAGATCAGCATTGAAGAACTTCACCGTTTTTCTAACGATCCGGTTATCCTGAATGGATCAATGTACTGGGATGTACTGAGATTATTTTTTGAGATCAAACAGGGTCTGATCAAAGCAAAAAAATGTGGTAAAATCGAAAGTATCGGTATCGACACATGGGGAGTTGATTTTGGACTGATCGACGAGGAAGGAAGACTTCTTGAGAACCCTGTACATTACCGTGATGCACGTACAGAAGGAATGATCGAAGAAAGTTTCAAACTGATCGATAAAGAGAAATTCTACCAGATCACAGGAAATCAGTTCATGGATCTCAACACAGCATTCCAGCTCCTTTCTCTTGTAAAGACAAGAAAAGAGCTTCTTGAGAAAGCTGACAAGATGATTTTGATGCCAGACCTTTTCAACTACTTCCTTACAGGGGAGAAAAAAGCTGAGTATTCTATTGCTTCTACAACACAGCTTCTTGATGCGAAAAAGGGCGAGTGGTCAGACGAAGTGATCGAAGCACTGGGAATTCCGAAACATATTTTCCCGGAAATCGTACCTACAGGTACAAAGATCGGTACTCTTACTGATGAAATCTGTACAGAGCTTGGTTTGGATAAGATTGATGTTATGGCTGTTGCAGGACATGATACGCAGAGTGCACTTGTATCTGTACCAACATCAGAAGAAGATTTTATCTTCCTGAGTTGTGGAACATGGTCACTGCTTGGAACAGAGCTTGCAGAACCTATTATCAATGAGAAATCTGAGCATTACAACATCACAAATGAAGGTGGATATGGAAGAAAGATTTCCTTCCTTAAGAATATCATCGGATTGTGGTGTATTCAGGAAAGCCGTCGTCAGTGGATCCGTGAAGGAAATGAGTACGGATTTGGCGAGCTTGAGATTATGGCAAAAGAAGCTCCGGCACTTCAGAGCTTTATTGATCCGGATGCACCGGAATTCACACCAGCCGGAGATATTCCGACAAGAATCCGTGAATTCTGCAAGAAGACAGGACAGCCTGTTCCGGAAACAGTTGGAGAAGTTGTTCGTTGCATCAACCAGAGTCTTGCAATGAAATATCGTCATGCGATGGAAGAGATTAAAGAGTGTACAGGTAAAGATTATAAGACAGTCTACATGGTAGGCGGTGGAACACAGAGTGCTCTTCTTTGCCAGTTCACAGCAAATGCATGTGGATGCAGAGTAAGTGCAGGCCCTATCGAGGCAACTGTTCTTGGAAATATTGCACTGCAGCTCATGGCTTCCGGAGATATCAAATCTATCGAAGAAGCAAGAGAGATTATCAAACGTTCTCAGGACATCAAGATCTACGAGCCACAGGACAAAGAAGCATGGGACGAAGCATACGAGAGATTTAAGAAAATTTTAGTATAGTGCTTTGAACAAAGGGGGAATGAGTTGTCAGTTGTAGTATAATTATGGCGTTACTGTTCACTCCCGTGTCAATCACTCTGCTGATCGACACGGAGGATGCGTGTTTTGACTTGAATGCATCTCGCCCCATCGCCAAAGGCGATTTAAAATGGCGAGATGCGTTGCTGGTCGCACATCGTGTGAACAGTAACATTATGGCTGGCAACGTAATAAAAAGAATTCTTCAGAAACACTTGACTGTCAATCTGCTGTATGATTTAATGGAATAAGCAGTTAAGTTGGGCAAAATGCATAACGGTTCGCTGATTGGCCTGGGAGGAGAAGATTATGGCTGCTACTATTCGCGATATCAAGAAAAGGACAGGATTGTCCCTTGCAACGATATCGAAGTATTTGAATGGCGGTAATGTATTGCCGGAAAATCGTATCTTGATTGAGGAGGCAATCAACGAACTGCATTATGAAGTGAACGAGCTTGCAAGAGGGCTTGTTACCCACAAGACAAAGACAATTGGAGTTCTGGTCTATGATATACAGTGTCTTTTTGTAGGAAGTATGCTGCATTATCTGGGAATGGAACTTCATAAAAAGGGATATGGAATGTTGATCTGTGATTCCTGCAATGACGAGAAGCTACAGAAAGAAAATTTGCAGTTTCTTCTTAGCAGGAAAGTGGATGGAATATTGGTATTTGCTGTAGGAATGCATGGAAAGTTTCTTCATGCTGCGAAAAAAGCAAATGTTCCGGTTGTTCTGGTTGACAGATCATTCCAGGATGAAGAATATGATTGCGTTGAGGTTGATAACCGGACCGCAATCTATCGTGCAACGAATAAATTAATTGAGAACCATCACAAGAAAATCGCTGTGATTGCCTCTAATATTGAATATACCGGAAGGGAACGTGTGAAAGGATATTCTGATGCGATGAACCAGGCGGGACTGGAGATTCCAAAAGAATACTGTAAGCTGGGAAGGCATTCTTTTGAACATGGGTACAGAGGAATGAAAGAACTTTTGGAGCTTGAAGACCGTCCGACCGGTGTGATCTTGGGAAACTATAACACCATGCTTGGTGGAATTATGGCATTGAACGAATCAGGACTCTCCTGTCCACAAGATGTCTCACTTATTGGAGTGGACAATCTTCCGATGACCCAGGTGCTGCGCCCTAAATTATGGCTGATTGTCCAGCCAATGGAAACGATGTGCGAGAAGGCTGTAGCTATGCTCCTGGAGCGAGTAAATGGAGAGCAAAACGGTATGCCGGTAAAAATTAGTTTCAGTACCTCTGTAAGAGAGGGAGACTCAATACGAGACCTTGGATAGTGCATAAGCAAAATGCACAGAAAAGCGTGGGTTTTGTTGTGAAAATGGATAAAAATATAGTGAAAACAAACAAAAACGAACCGTTTCGCTCTAAAAACGGTGGGGAATCTTGACAAAATATGGAAACAAAGCTATAATTTATTCATGTATCAAAGGTGTGCGGGGAAATTGAAAACACACTTTGAAAAACAAAAAATCTTAAAGCTTTGAAAGCGAACCGTTACGCTGAGGTTAAGAGGAATGGGGGTATCGTAAGAGTTAATCGACAATCCAGTCAACACCAGCAAAGTAAAAGATGGGAGGAAGAAAATTGGAAAAAATTAAACAAAATCCTTTTGTAAAAAAGGTAGGATTTAAACAGAATTGTTTTAGTGCTGTGTCCTTCTTCTGATGTACGGACTCTTCTGTGCACTGACCGGAGGAAA
>ENA-OQET01000993-OQET01000993.1-human-gut-metagenome-genome-assembly--contig:-NODE-993-length-13599-cov-4.088406_pt1 | contig 13599 bp, 9 predicted proteins | sample MGYA00242800_ERZ504645 | MGnify/ENA primary metagenome ERZ504645 (study PRJEB26092, sample SAMD00036308) | human gut metagenome | host: Homo sapiens | study: EMG produced TPA metagenomics assembly of... | reverse complement strand
AATCAGCAAAGAGAAGTTGATCATGGTGGAAAACGCAGAACAGTTATTGCTTGAACATGGCTTCCGGCAATTTCGTGTCCGTATGCATGGAAGGATGGCGAGGATCGAAGTACTGCCGGAAGAGTTTTTGAAGTTGCTTCAGGAAGAAGTCCGTGAGGATATTGTAAAACAATTTAAGCAGTTCGGATTCACTTATGTTACAATGGATCTAACAGGGTACAGAATGGGAAGTATGATGAAACCCTGGATAAGAAGAATTAGAATGAGGCGAAAAAGATGGAACAAAAGGAAATGATAGATCTTTTAAGACAGGTAGCATCCGGAACAATGGATGTAGAACAGGCAGCTTTGAAGTTAAAAGAAGAGCCTTTTGAAGATCTTGGTTTTGCCAAGATTGACCATCACAGAGCCATGCGCCAGGGTGTGGCAGAAGTGATTTATGGAGAAGGAAAGACACCGGAACAGATTTTCCGGATTGCAGAAGCAATGAAGGAAAAGGGACAGAAAGCAGTCCTGATCACAAGAATGAATAAAGAGTCAGCGATTTACGTGGGAGAACGCCTGGAACTTCAATATGACGAAGTCAGCCGGATTGGGTTTATAGGTGAAGCTCCAATAAAGGATGGAGATGGGAAAATAGTTGTGGCAACAGGCGGGACAAGCGATATTCCTGTTGCAGAAGAGGCTGCAAGAACAGCAGAGACACTTGGAAATGAAGTGATTCGTTTATATGATGTAGGCGTCGCAGGAGTACATCGTCTGCTTGGACATCTCGGCGAATTAATGGAAGCTCGTGTCATTATTGCTGTAGCCGGAATGGAAGGAGCACTCGCCAGTGTGATTGGAGGACTGGTGGATTGCCCGGTGATCGCAGTTCCGACAAGTGTTGGATATGGAGCATCTTTCGGTGGCGTATCAGCGCTTCTTTCTATGTTGAATTCTTGTGCAAGCGGAGTGAGTGTTGTAAATATCGATAATGGATTTGGCGCGGGATTTCTTGCAAGCCGGATCAATCACATAGAGAGGAGAACGAAGGAATGAGGACATTATATTTAGACTGTGGGATGGGAGCAGCAGGGGATATGCTGACGGCTTCATTATTGCAGTTGTTTTCAGAACCTGTAAAACAGGTGAAAAAGTTGAATGATCTGAAAATCCCAGGGGTAAAATATCAGTTGGTGGCGTGTACAAGAGGTGGAATCAGAGGATATCAGGTCCGTGTGTTTGTGAAAGGACAGGAAGAAGAGAATCCTCATACGCAGACGGAAGAGCAGATCGGACATAAATCAGAAGAACCAGAGAAGCATACACAAGAACACGGACATCATTCGATGTCTCAGATTGTTCGTCTGATCAATCGGTTAGAAATTGAAGATCAGGTAAAACAGGACGTAGTTGCGGTCTATAAATTGATTGCAAAGGCGGAAGGAAAGGCGCATGGTCAGCGTATAGATGAAATCCATTTCCATGAGGTTGGGACGATGGATGCAGTGGCTGATGTTGTGGCTGTCTGCTATTTGCTGAATGAACTTCAGGTGGATCAGATTCTTGCATCACCGGTTCGTGTCGGATATGGTCATGTGAAATGTGCACATGGAATCCTTCCGGTGCCGGCACCGGCAACAGCGTACCTGATGAAAGAAATTCCAATGTATGCAGGAGACCTGGAGGGAGAATTCTGTACACCGACAGGAGCCGCACTTCTGAAGCATTTTGTTAAAAAGTATGAACAGATGCCGGTTCTGCAGATGGAAGAAATCGGTTATGGTTTTGGAAAAAGAGAGTATGAAAGACTGAACTGTGTGCGTGCGATTCTTGGAGAAACGCAAGACAAGGTAGAAGAAGAGATTTTGGAACTGTGCTGTAATCTGGATGATATGACTTCGGAGGAAATCGGGTATGCGACAGAGCTTCTGATCAAAGAAGGCGCATTGGATGTTTACACATCCTCCATTCAGATGAAGAAAAACCGGCCGGGGATTCTGCTCACATGTATGTGCAGGGCAGAACAGAAAGAGTATTTTCTACAGCTGATATTCAAACACACCTCAACACTTGGTGTCAGAGAGTATTTTTGTAGAAGATATGGACTTAAGCGGAAAATAGACGAAGTGCAGACAGAATATGGAACCGTTCATGTGAAGAGAGCATCCGGATATGGAGCAGTGAAGGAAAAACTCGAGTATGAGGATGTTTCCAAAATTGCAGAAGAACATAGCTGGTCTGTAGCAGAGGCAAGAAATAGGATTTATGGAAAATTATAATTTTAATATACAGGAAGAATTGAAAAAAGCTTCCGGGAAGGCCGGGAGTCTATCTGATGCATGATGAGACGGATCAGATTATCTATGTCAGGAAAAAGCAAATCAGCCTGAAAAAACCGTGTGCGGCAGTATTTTCAAAGCAGCAGGAATAAAGGGGTTAAGATCGAACAGATGGTAACACATATCCGCCGCTTTGAATATATTGTGACAGATTCGGAACTGGAAGCACTTGTTCTGGAATGTAATCTGATCAAGGAACATCGGCCCAAATATAATACGATGCTGATGGATGACAAGGCCTATCCATTCATCAAGGTGACAACAGGAGAGGAATACCCTCGTATTATGCTGGCACGTCAGATGAAGAAAGATAAGGCACGTTATTTCGGCCCTTATACAAGTTCACAGGCGGTGCGGGACACAATTGATCTGATCCATAAGCTGTATCATATAAGAAGCTGTAATCGTTCACTTCCAAAGGACATTGGAAAAGAGCGTCCGTGTCTGAATTATCATATCAAGCAGTGTGAGGCACCTTGCCAGGGATATATTTCCCAGGAAGAATACCGGAAATCCATTGATGAGGTGATACGGTTTTTGAATGGAAATTTTGATGTAATTTTAAAAGATCTGGAAGATAAGATGATGGCCGCTTCGGAGGCACTGGAGTTTGAGAAAGCAATCGAATATAGAGAGTTATTAAATAGTGTGAAAAAGGTGGCTCAGAAACAGAAGATTACAGATTCCAGTGGGGAAGACAGAGATGTCATGGCGGTTGCATGCCAGGACGAAGATGCAGTGGTACAGGTCTTTTTTATCCGTGGCGGAAGATTGATCGGGAGGGACCATTTCTATCTGAGAATCAGCGAAGAGGATAAAAAATCTGAAATTCTTAACAGCTTTATCAAACAGTATTATGCAGGAACCCCTTTTCTTCCGGGTGAACTGATGCTGCCGGAAGAAATCGAAGAGCAGGAACTTCTTGAATCCTGGCTGAGCGCGAAGAAGGGGCAGAAAGTAACGATCCGTGTGCCGAAGAAAGGTACAAAAGAAAAGCTGGTAGAACTGGCGGAAGAAAATGCGAGGATGGTTCTGTCTAAAGATAAAGAGCGGCTAAAGAGGGAAGAAGGACGCACGATCGGTGCAGTGAAGGAGATAGCATCTTTACTGGGACTGGAACAGATCGTCCGTATGGAAGCATATGATATTTCTAATACAAATGGTTTCGAATCGGTAGGCTCTATGGTTGTCTATGAGAAAGGAAAACCAAAGCGGAATGATTACAGGAAGTTCAAAATCAAGAGTGTGAAAGGACCGGATGATTATGCGAGCATGAGAGAAGTTCTTACACGTCGTTTTACACATGGATTAAAAGAACGTGAGGAGAATGCGGAAGCTGGGAAATTTACAACATTTCCGGATTTAATTCTGATGGATGGAGGCCGTGGACAGGTAAATATTGCATTGCAGGTGCTTGATGAGTTGAAGCTGAATATTCCGGTCTGTGGTATGGTGAAAGATGACAATCATAGAACAAGAGGATTATATTATAATAATGTGGAAATCCCGATTGACCGCAATTCAGAAGCATTTAAATTGATCACAAGAATTCAGGATGAAGCCCATCGGTTTGCAATCGAGTTCCACAGGCAGCTGCGTGGCAAAGGGCAGGTACATTCCGTTTTGGATGATATTGAAGGAATCGGTCCGGCCAGAAGAAAGGCATTGATGCGGCATTATCTGAGCCTGGATGCAATCCGGAGCGCAACAGTAGAAGAACTGGCGCAGCTCCCGTCAATGAATGAGAAGGCAGCAGAATCAGTTTATCAATTCTTTCATGATTAAGGGTTTTATCGAAAAGAAAATCATGATATACTTATGTACAGGCGATGGGACATGTAGGGAAATGTTAGATTTATGCAAGCAGTAAATATCATAGATCTCTTGAGCTTATCAAGGCAGCATGTCTGAAACGAAAAGAGATACAGGAAAAGGAGATTACAAGATGAGTGGTGTGAAATTAACCGATATCGTTGAAAAGATGAATCTGAAAAATCTCACTCCGGAAGTAGATATCACAGAACGTGAAGTTCTTGTTCCGGATGTGAACAGACCAGCACTTCAACTGGCAGGATTTTTCGATCATTTTGATCTGAATCGTGTACAGATTATAGGGAATGTAGAGTGCGCCTATCTGGAGACTTTGACAGAAGAAAGACGATTGGAGATTTATCAGAAGCTTCTGGAACATAAAGTACCATGTATTATTTTCAGTAATGAACTTCAGCCGGATGAAAGTTTTCTGGAACTTGCGGAGAAGAATGATATTCCGGTATTCGGTACATGCAAGAAGACATCATCCTTTATGGGAGAACTGATTCGTTGGCTGAATGTAAAACTTGCTCCGTGCATTTCCATTCATGGAGTGCTTGTTGACGTATATGGTGTCGGAGTTCTGATCATGGGAGAAAGTGGAATCGGTAAGAGTGAAGCAGCACTTGAATTGATCAAGCGTGGACATCGTCTCGTGACGGATGATGTGGTTGAAATCCGTAAAGTCAGTGATGAGACATTAGTTGGTTCTGCACCGGATATCACAAGACATTTTATCGAGTTGCGTGGTATCGGAATCGTGGATGTAAAGTCCATGTTCGGTGTACAGAGCGTAAGAGAAACTCAGAATATCGATCTGGTCATTACGCTGGAAGACTGGAGCAGAGAGAAAGAGTATGACAGACTTGGTCTGGAAGAGGAATATACAGAGTTCCTTGGCAACAGAGTTGTCTGCCATAATATTCCGATCCGTCCGGGACGTAATCTGGCGATCATCGTAGAATCTGCTGCGGTTAACCACAGACAGAAACAGATGGGATATAATGCGGCACAGGAACTGTACAAACGTGTGCAGGAGAATCTAGCAAAGAGAAGAAAATAAAACGGGAAAAAAGAGCATGAGGTACAAATCTGTTACAGAGTACCGCATGCTCATGTGAAATATAAAAAGAAACGGAGATAGATTTATGAAATATTGTTTTGGTGTTGATATCGGGGGAACAACGGTTAAACTTGGTCTGTTCAGTGAGGCAGGTGCCATTGTAGAGAAATGGGAGATCGTGACAAGAACTGAAGATGAAGGATCAGCAATTCTTCCGGATATTGCAGAGGCGATCAATGGTAAATTAGAGCAGCATGGCATTGAGAAAGAACAGGTTCTTGGAATTGGTGTCGGTGTGCCGGCTCCTGTTACGGTAGATGGAATCGTTAACGGTTCTGCAAATCTTGGCTGGAAATATAAGAATGCGAAGAAAGAGCTGGAAGAACTGACAGGACTGACAGCAGAATTTGGAAATGATGCGAATGTTGCCGCACTTGGCGAGATGTGGAAAGGCGGCGGTGTTGGTTACCGCAATATGATCATGGTCACACTTGGAACAGGTGTTGGCGGTGGCATTATCATCAATGGAAAGATCCTGACAGGAGAGAACGGAGCAGGTGGAGAGATTGGTCATATGTGTGTGAATCTGGAAGAGACAGATACTTGCGGATGTGGCAGACACGGATGTCTGGAGCAGTATGCATCAGCAACAGGTATCTCACGTCTTGCTAGAAAGAAGATGGAGCATGAGACACGTGCAACAATCCTGACAAAAGAAGACCTTTCTGCAAAAGCTGTTTTCGATGCAGTGAAGGAAGGGGATGAAGTTGCGACAGAGGTTGCGACAGAAATGGGAAATTACTTAGGACATGCAATGGCAGATATGGCAGCAGTACTGGATCCGGCTGTATTTGTAATTGGCGGTGGAGTGTCCAAAGCAGGAGAAGTTCTGCTTTCATTTATTGAAAAACCGTTTATGGAGAAAGCGTTCTTTGCAAATAAGAATGTGAAGTTTAAGCTTGCTACGCTTGGAAATGATGCAGGAATCTGTGGAGCGGCTAAGCTGGTACTTGAGGATTGATAGAAGTATAACAAGTACAGAAAAAATAGTGGAAACAAAAAGAGGAGATTTTTGCAGGTGTTAGATATCTGTGAAATCCCCTCTTTTTTCTTTGGAAAATTTATTATGCAAGCACTTTCTTGAAACTAACTTTAAAGTATATGGTTTCTGCAATCGCTGTGAGTCCCCAGGAGAAGATGTACAGCAGATACAGAGATGGAATTGTATGGAAGTAAGCAAATACCGTATAGATCCATATAATACGAAATACACAGGATCCCATGATTACAATAAATGTAGGAGCAATGCTCCTGCCGATTCCTCTGGAAGAGGCAATTGCACAGTCCATAAAGGCACTGAATGCATAGGAGAATCCCATAATCCTGATTCTATGCATACCAGCTGCAATAACGGCCGGCTCCGTAGCAAACAGAGACAAGAATGGTCGTCCGAAGAAGAAGAGTGATCCACCGAGAATCAGGCCTGCACTGAAAGAATAGGTAAGTGCACGAAATAACATTTTTTCATCCGATCTTTATTCCCTGCCCCCCAGTTCTGACTCATGAAACTGGAACAGGCCACGTAGAAGGCAAACATAACATTGTAAATCAGATTATCTGCATTCGCAGCGGCAGCATTTCCGGAAACCATGATCGCATCAAAAGAGTTGATACCGGATTGAACGAAAAGGTTTGCAATCGCGAAGATCGCATTCTGCAGACCCGATGGAACACCGAGATAAAGAATTCCTTTTCCATAAATGTTATGATAGCGTAATTTACGCAGGCTGACTTTACACACATCATCGCGGCGCATCAGATGGAACAGGATCAATCCTCCTGAAACGTACTGTGCGATTGCACTGGCAGTGGCGACTCCGACAGCAGCCATATGGAATACGATAACAAAAATCAGATTCAATATGACATTAAGTATTCCGGCAAATGCAAGGTAATACATCGGACGTTTTGTATCCCCACGGGCGCTTAAGACACCGTTACCGAAATTATAAATTGCCGTGGCAGGCATACCAAGTGCAAAAACTTTCATGTAGAGAACAGCCTGATCGAGCAGTTCCGGCTTTGTATTTATCATGGAAAGCATTGGTCCTGCAAAAAGCAGACAGATCAGACAGACAAAAATACCTGCTGCTGCACAAATAATCAGTGCGGAGTGAATGGTTTCTTTTGTAGCTTTCTCATCACCGGCACCGAGTTTGTTGGCAACCTGGACATTGACACCACTTCCAAGTCCGATCAGAAGTCCCGTGAACAGTGTGACAAGTGTAGTGGTCGAGCCGACAGAACCAAGTGCTTTGTAATCTGCAAAATGTCCGACAACAGCGACGTACACTTAAGTTGAACATCACTTCCAAAATCTGGGAAAACATAAGAGGAACACTGAAGAAAAACATGTTTTTCCAAAGAGATCCCTGAGTCATTTCAATTGTTCGCTTTCGTCTTTTCGCTATTTCATTACTCATTCCCTAATCCCCCTTTAGCAGATAAAATAATGAAAGAAAACAGATAAAATCACAAAAAAAACATCACTTCCAAAAGAAAGCAATGAACAGTAACTATCTGTTTTCTAGTCAAAATCCGATGATTCTTATATACAGTGTAGCATGAAAAGTGCGGGGAAACAACAGGAAAAAGAATGTTTTTCCAGATGGATTTAAGCCTTGAAAATAAATTTTTACGACAAGAAGATTAAAATAAATCAAGAAAAAGATTAAAATAGGCTCTTGATTTCTGATTTCAGAGGACTATAATGTCAGAGTAAACAAAATACAGTTCACCAAAATTCGTTGATGAGAACAAAACCGTATCCGTCATTATTTTCAGAGAGTCTGTGGCTGGTGTGAACAGACAATAACCGGGTAAGGATATCCTCTCTAAGAAGCGGGCTGAAAGCGGATGAAAATGTTGCAAGTAAACCTCGCCGGGATCCACCGTTATATGGATAGCATATGTTGGTATGTGAAGTGTCGCAGAATTGATTTTTGCGGAATTAGGGTGGTAACGCGGATTATATTCGTCCCTTTTCAGATTGATTTCTGAAAAGGGACTTTTTTCTTTGAATATATCTCAAGAAGAATACAAATTTTAGGTGAACAAGAATCCTAAGGAGGTATTGTAATGAAAGCATTACAAAAAGTCAGCAAATTTTTATCAGATTATACTTCAGTGGTTGTTATTGCCATTGCAGTAGTGACATTCTTTGTCCCGACAATGATGGGATGGGTTAACAACGCTTTGTTTGTCGATCCGGTATCCAATAAATTTACCTGTCAGTCTATTATTATCGGAGTGATCATGTTTAGTATGGGTCTGACATTAACAACAGAGGATTTTAAGATTCTTGCGCAGAGACCGTTTGATATCTGCATCGGAGCAATCGCCCAGTATCTAATTATGCCATTCCTTGCATTTGCACTGACAAAGGCGTTGAATCTTCCGGATGGAATCGCTTTGGGACTGATCCTTGTCGGATGTTGTCCTGGTGGTGTGTCATCCAATATTATGTCCTATCTGTGTGGTGGAGATGTAGCATTTTCTGTAGGAATGACAACAGTTTCAACATTGCTCTCACCAGTTATGACACCACTTATGGTTTCACTGCTGGCAAGTGGTACACATATTTCAATCAAAGGATTACCTATGTTTGTATCCATTATTGAAACAGTTATCTTCCCGGTAGCAGTAGGATTCTTACTCAACTATCTGTTAGGAAAAAATAAAACATTCAAAGAACTTCAGAAAATTATGCCTGGTATTGCAGTACTTGGACTTGCATGCGTTGTCGGCGGTGTAGTATCTTCACAGGGAAGCAAATTCTTTGAGTCCGGTGTTGTAATCTTCGTGGCAGTATTTCTTCATAATGGACTTGGATATCTGCTTGGATACGGAGCTGGTAAACTCACAGGAATGAATACAGCGAAGAAGAGAACAATCTCGATCGAGGTAGGTATGCAGAATGCAGGACTTGCAACAAACCTTGCAACAACAACAGCACAGTTTGCATCCACACCGGAGTCAGCAATCATCTGTGCAGTATCTTGTACATGGCATTCTATTTCAGGAACACTCCTTGCAGGAATGTTTGCATATTATGATAAATTCAAAGAGGACAGAGAATCCAAGAGTGTGAATACAAAAGAAGAAGCAGTATAAAAAGAATGAAATGATAAGGCAGAGGTAAAAAATAATTGATTTAGAGGATGGTTTGACACAACGAACAAGAAACGTTCGAACGTGAGAAAACCATCCTTTTTTCTGTGTTGCATGGTAAGGAAAATCATTTTATAATAAATAAGGCAAGAGATTTTATCTGAACATAAGAAAGCAATCAGAGTTCGGAACAAAAGAGAAATACAAGAGGGGAAATGTAAATGGAAGAAAAAGAAAATACAGAAAATACGGGGATGGGAAAACGAAAACATTCCCACGATACAAAAATAGTAATAAAGTATTATTATGAAAGGATCCGACAGAACACGTGGAATTTTCTGAAATGGATGGGGCTTTCTGTTTTGACAGGTCTGGTTGTAGGCGGTGCGAGTGCAGTATTTGCAGGATGTATCAAGGCAGCAACGGAATACAGGGATACACACAATTGGATTTTTATGCTTTTGCCGGTTGCAGGAGTTCTGATTGTATTTATGTATGAGAGGATAGGAAGACAGGACGGAGGAACGAATCAGGTACTTGCTACTATTAAATCAAAGGATGATGTTCCGTTTCTGTCAGCACCATTGATTTTTGTGTCAACATTATTGACGCATCTTACCGGCGGTTCGGCAGGAAGAGAAGGAGCGTCGATACAGTTTGGTGGAAGTATTGGAAATTGGCTTGGAAAACTGGCTCATTTAGATGAATTTGATCACCATGTGATGATTATGTGTGGAATGAGTGCAGCGTTTGCAGCCGTGTTTGGAACACCGATGGCAGCAGCAGTTTTTGCAATGGAGGTTGCGAGCGTGGGGGTAATGTATTACGCGGCGCTTCTTCCGTGTGTGATCGCAGCTATCATTGCGGCAGAGTTTGCAACAGGAATGGGGATTGATCCGGAGACATTTCCGGTACATTCTATCCCGGGACTTACTGTGGAGACAGGACTTAAGATGGCATTGATCGCAGTGGGGTGTGGGATTTTAAGTATTCTATTTTGTATTCTGTTAAAAATAGTAGGGCAGTTGTATACAAAGTACTTGAAAAATCCGTATATTAGAATTGTAGTCGCGGCAGGAGTGATTATTCTGATCACAATATGTCTGAATACAAAAGATTATATGGGAGCAGGAAGCGGATTGATCGCAAGAGCTATTGAAAACGGTGAAGCAGGACCACTCGATTTCTTATGGAAAATGTTACTTACAGCGCTTACGATGCGGGCAGGATACCGTGGCGGTGAGATTGTACCGGCATTCAGTGTTGGCGCGACGTTTGGATGTGTTGCCGGTGGAATACTTGGATTCTCACCGGAGTTAGCAGCTGCAGCCGGCATGGTTGCACTTTTCTGCGGAGTGACGAACTGTCCGATTACGGCAATGCTGATTTCATTCGAACTGTTTGGATTTTCAGGAGCAGCATATTATCTGATCGCGATATCAATCAGCTATGCGGTTTCCGGATATTATAGTTTATATAAAGATCAGACGATTGTATATTCTAAATATAAAGCAAGATATATTAACCGTAAAACAAGATAGCAGAATACTGTATCAGAGAGATACAGACAGGATAACAAGAACAATCAGTTATATAGGTATATGAAAAGGAGAGGCATTTTATATAGCCTCTCCTTTTCAGTTGCGCCTTGCGGCGCGTGATTTACTTATTGAGTGGTACTTCCGCTTCCAGTGTCGCCACCAGTAGTGCTGCCGGAAGTATCACCTGTAGTTGTTCCGGTTGTTCCAGCAGAGTCTCCGCCGGCAGCAGGTTCGGTTGTTGTCCCAGCAGAGGAAGAATCCGGTGATGAGGTTGTTCCGGAAGAATCGGTACCTGTAGCAGGTGTGTTCTCATCAGAACTCTCAGAATCATCTTTCTTGGAATCTTTTGATGGGGCAACATAGTGACCACTGCAGCTCTTTGTCGGAGCATTGTCTTTTGAGAAATACTCTGTAATAGCAGGACAACTGCTTGTGGCAAGGAGTCCTGTTTTAGTACAAACCGTCTTTTCTTCGACAGAGGATGGAATTTCAAAGTCTTTGTACTCAAGTCCTTTTGTATCCTGGATATGTTCCATGATATTTTTCCAAAGTTTCTGATGCCAGCTCTGGCTTAATCTGTCCATTGTCTTATGCTCATCATATCCACCCCATACAGACGCTGTATAATAAGGCGTAAATGCTGAAATCCACAAGTCACGGCTTTCCTGGCTGGTACCTGTTTTAGCGGCAACAGGCATGTTGCTCAGTCTTGCAGAACCACCGGTTCCACCGGCACCGTTGACAACGTCTTCCATTGCACTTGTCAGAAGATAAGCAGTGGAGTCTTTTAAGACTTCATGTGTCTCAGGGGTTGTGTTATCGAGAAGAACATTTCCATCATGATCCAGAACCTGTGTGTAAAGAATCGGCTTCGTGTAAGTTCCTCCATTGGCAATTGCTGCATAGGCAGCTGTCATCTCGATATTATATACACCGTTCGTGATACCACCAAGAGCTTTTGCCTGTGAATATTTATCATCTTCAGACAGCGTTGTAAATCCAAAATTAAGAAGATAATCATAACTTTCTGTTTCACCAACATAGTCAGTTAATGTCTTGACAGCAAGGACATTCATAGAATGTTCAATTCCATAACGGACACGTGTTGGACCGATATATTTTTTATCCCAGTTGTTTACAGACTGTCCGTTCTTATTATTCATATTCTTCATCATCAATTGTTGTTGCAAGGGTGATCTTTCCTTCGTTAAGTGCCGGTGCATAAGCAGCAAGAATCTTGAAACAGGATCCAGGTCTGTCTTGCAGAATCTGTGGCACGGTTTAGAGAAAGACTGGAATTCTTTTCGCCGCGTCCTACCGACGATAGCTTTCACCTGTCCGGTATACTGATCCATCACAACAACAGAAGTCTGCGGCTGAGGTGAGAGCTCAATTCTTTCATCAACAGTGTCTCCGCCTGCTTCATTGATATTGAGCGTTGATTTAAATGCATCAACTGCTTCCTGTGCAGCTCCTTCGGAACCGTAGAGAAGTGGAGTGTCATATCCCAGGCACTCTGAATATAGGAAGCAAGTTGTTCTTTACTGTAGTTCTCAGAAGAACCATCTGCCCTGTGGATAGTAAGTGCGTAATCAAGCCCATATTCTGTATCACCATTGAGATAATCCCCTACATTAGCAACTTCATCATCACAGATGGCCTGAATATCAGCATCCTGTGTAACTTTGATCGTAAGGCCGCCGCTATAGAGCAGATTGTATGCCTGTGTTTCTGTATAACTCTTCTCAGTTACAAGATCATCCACGATCTGATTGATGACTGCATCGATGAAATAAGTGTAAGGTTTGGATGCAGTTGTATTTGACGCTGTTTCGGAAATGCGGTCATATACATTATCCGCCATTGCCTCATCGTATTCATCCTTTGTGATAGAGCCTTGTTCCTTCATGTTTTTCAGAACTTTTTCCCGTCTTTTTGCATTAGCCTCCGGGTTGCTGACCGGATTCAGATTTGACGGACTCTGGGTGATTGCTGCGATAACTGCACATTCAGAAAGAGTCAGATCTTTTGCATCTTTATTAAAGTAACGCTGTGCAGCTGTCTGAACTCCGAGGCATCCCTGTCCTAAATTGATTGTATTCATGTATGCCTCAAGAATCTCTTCCTTACTCATCTCTTTTTCAATCTTTAGTGCAAGGTACTGTTCCTGGATTTTACGTTCAATTCGCTGATACTTACTCTCATTGATGAAATTAGGGAATACATTGTTTTTGATTAACTGCTGGGTTAATGTGCTGGCTCCTTCTGTGAAATGGAAGCCATGTGCAACACCATTGACACCGGCACGGATAATTCCCTGGATATCAATACCGTTATGCTTGTAGAAACGTTCGTCCTCGATCGCAACAAAAGCTTTCCCCATGTATGGTGAAATCTCGTCATATTTCTTGTAAACACGGTTAGAATCAGAGTCTTTGAGTTGCTCAAGCAAGGTTCCATTGGAATCGACAATATTCGTTGTATAGCCCTGTGGCATAATGTCCTTTGCAGTGACTTCCGGTGTATTGTCAATCACTTTTTTTACATATATGCCAATTCCGGCTGCCCCAATGACGATCAAAAGCAGAAAACAAATAATGAGGGCTTTGAAAAAACGTACGCCGACTCGCTTCTTTTTCCTTTTCTTTTTAGAAGAAATTTGCTTTTTTCTTCTAGAAAGATTCGATTT
>ENA-OQET01000992-OQET01000992.1-human-gut-metagenome-genome-assembly--contig:-NODE-992-length-13606-cov-6.895393_pt1 | contig 13606 bp, 19 predicted proteins | sample MGYA00242800_ERZ504645 | MGnify/ENA primary metagenome ERZ504645 (study PRJEB26092, sample SAMD00036308) | human gut metagenome | host: Homo sapiens | study: EMG produced TPA metagenomics assembly of... | reverse complement strand
TTTTCCGAGTTCGTCCCATCCCTCTTTCGTTTTGGGGTAATGTACCACCACTTCAATGGGGGCACTCTTTCGCATGGCTCACTCACCTCCGGTTACATCGCTATCACCTCATTTTTACGGGTTACTGTAAATTGAAGAATAAAAAGATAAGGTGATGGAAATGAAGATATTAGTATTAAATGGAAGTCCACATCCACAGGGAAGTACAAAAGATATGGTTAATGCATTTAAGAAAGGAGCTGAGAGTGCAGGACATATCGTTGATGTGGTGGATGTATGCAAAAAGAAGATAGGTGGGTGTTTGGCATGTGAATACTGTCATAGCAAAGGACACGGTGAGTGTATTCAGAAGGATGATATGCAGGAAGTATATAATCTTTTGAAAGAAGCAGAAATGCTTGTTATTGCATCGCCCATTTATTATCACGGCATATCCGGTCAGCTAAAATGTGTAATCGACAGATTTTATTCTGCGGCATATCCGAGAGGACCGAAGAATTTGAAAAAAGTTGCCATGATACTTAGCTCCGGAGATGCTAATATGTATGAGGGTGCTCTTTTCTCGTTCAAAGGAGACTTTCTGGATTATCTTGGACTTGAAAACATGGGTGTGTTTACAGCACATGGGTCTGAAAACAAGAGCGAGAAAAAGAGAGAAGAACTAAGGGCGTTCGGGGCATCGCTGCGTTAGGTAAATTCCATTTGGCGAGATGTCGATAGACCATAAAATTGTTTTTTTCTAAAGCAGACTATTGATTGTATTTATATTAAGTTTTCAACAACAATGTAACCATTGAAATTACATCTGTTTTTTGATATGATTACTGTCAAAGAGAGGTGTTTATAATGCAGATTTCAAGCAGATTTACAATGGCAATCCATATGTTTGCCTGTATAGATACATTTTCGGATCAGAAGATGACTAGTGATTTTATGGCAGCAAGCATTGGAACTAATCCGGTGATTGTTCGTAAAATATTGCAACAATTAAAGGCTGCTGGTCTTATTGAAGTTGCAAGAGGGACAGGCGGTGTGACAATTACCAGACCATTGGAGCAGATTACATTCCTTGATGTGTATAAAGCAGTGGAATGTGCACCAGATGAAGAACTGTTTCATTTTCATGAGAATCCCAATCAGAAATGTCCGGTAGGAAAGAATATTCACCATGTTCTTGATAAGAGACTGTTAGAAGTACAGAAGGCAATGGAGGAAAAACTTTCAGAAATGACACTTGCTGATGTGAAAAAAGATATTGCAGTGTATACAGAGGAAGAGTAGCCTACAGAAGGCTTCGGATGAGTGATTATATCATCACAATTTCCGGAGCCTTTTCGTTTTTCATAATCAATGTAAAATCTTCAAAAGGAGTTGTAACAAAAAAAAGTTACAAAAAGTTTGATGTAACTATTGACATTACATTAAACGGATGATATTGTATAGCTACAAGATGTAATAATCATTGTTACAACATATCGAGGAGGTAATTTAAAATGCAGAAAGTAGTAGAATTTTTACAGAAAAATTCAGTTCAGTACTTAGCAACAGTCGGAAGAGATGGAAAGGCAAAATGCCGTCCATTCATGTTCTGTTTTGAGCAGGACGGAAAGCTTTGGTTCTGTACTAACAACACAAAGGATGTTTACAAGGATATGTTAGCAAATCCTGAAGTAGAAGTATCAGTATCTTCCCCTGAATACGCATGGATTCGCCTTCATGGCAAAGCAGTATTTGAGGACAACAAGAGTGTAAAGGAAGGATGCATGAACAATCCTATCGTTAAGGGACAGTACCAGACAGCAGATAATCCTATTTTTGAGGTATTCTATCTTGAAAATCCGCATGGTTTAATCGCAGATTTCTCTGGAAATCCACCTTATGAATTTTAAAGACAATTAACAGAAAAAATTACAGTCTTCGGGACAAGGTGTAATTCCTGACCGGCAGTATAGTCTGCGAGCAAAAGCTGATATGGTGCAATTCCATAACTGACGGTAATTTCTGCCATTTATTAAGACCAAGCTGGACGTTGTGCTATTCAATGCATTGCCGTTTAATATCTTAAAAGGCTTGGTGATTGGAGCAATTGCCATGATGATATATAAAAAACTTACACCGATACTGAAAGGAGAGACTTTGAAATGACAAAAATGGATTATCTTAAACTTCTGGTGGATGAAATTCATTCAACAACAGTTGCAACGATAGGTTCAGATGGACATCCTCAGACAAGAATCATAGATATGATGTACTATGATGAAGAAGGTGTGCAGAAATTTGTCCGAAGCAGTGTATTGAGAAAAGAGGTTCATTATGATTTTTAAGAAAATCAGAAAAGGGCATGCTGACTGGAGAAACTTTTTATGTAGTACTCCGGCAAGGGATTATGTATTCCAAAAAGATGCATATGAAGACCAGATTGACAGGGCAGCAAAGAATATAAGAAATACAGACTGTATTATAATTGGGGCAGGAGCCGGGGCATCGACAGCTGCGGGAATCCAATATGGTGGTAAAAGGTTTACAGACAATTTTGCAGAATTTATAAAAAAAATACGGTGAGTACTACATGACAGATATGTATGCAGCCGGATTTTATCCATATCCGTCTGAGGAGGCAAAGTGGGGATACTGGTCAAAACATGCATTGATGAACCGCTTTGATCCTCCGGCATTGCCGCTTTATACAGAGCTTTATGATCTTGTAAAGAATAAAGAATATTTTGTACTTACAACCAATGTGGATCATCAGTTTTATAAAGCGGGATTCGATGAAAAAAGAATATTTGCAACACAGGGAGATTATGGGAAAATCCAGTGCCAGAAAGCCTGTCATTCAAAGACTTACGATGCAAAAGACCTGTTTCGTAAAATGGATAAAGCAAGAAGAGACTGCCTGATTCCATCAGAACTTGTACCAAAATGTCCGGTGTGTGGCGGCAATATGGCTATGAATCTCCGTTGTGATAATTATTTTGTGGAAGATGAAGCGTGGCATGAGGCAGCCGACAGGTATGCGGGGTTTCTGGAACAGCATAAAGATAAAAAGGTTGTTCTTTTGGAACTTGGAGTTGGATTTAATACGCCGATTATTATACGTTTCCCTTTTGAAAAGATGGTGAGGGAGAACTCGTCTTATAGTTTGATACGCCTGAATATGGATGAAGCGGTAGTTCCGGAAAGCTTCGGGGAACGTGCAATCGGTATTGGCGGTGATATGGCAAAGGCAATTACTGATATAAGGGGGCTGGTATTATGACACAGGATGAGCAAAGAGAATATCTGATTCAGTATCTTTTAAAAGAAGAAATACCGTTTGGCAGACAGAACATTCCTACGGATAAGCAGGGGCAGGAAAATCTGCTCCGCTCACTTATGAATGTCAGACCGCCAAGACCAATCAGTAATGATTTTTTGAAAATACAGGATGAGTATCTTACAGAAAGAAATATAGAGCGTGGAATCACAGATGTTGACACGCTTGCACCTGTAAAATCCGATTCGAGATTATATATCTGGCAAGGGAATATTACCACTTTGAAATGTGATGCGATCGTGAATGCGTGTAACTCACAGATGCTTGGTTGTTTTTCACCGATGCATGCCTGTATTGATAACTTTATTCATACTTATGCTGGAATGGAACTTCGTCTGAAAATGCATGAAATTATGGCAAAGCAGGGGCATGAAGAAGAGACCGGCAAAGCAAAGATAACATCGGGATACAATCTTCCGACAAAATATATTCTTCATACGGTAGGACCTATTATACAATGGAAAGTCACAAAAGAAGATGAAGACCTGTTGGCAAGCTGCTACACAGAGTGCCTAAAGCTTGCAGCGGATACTGGTGTGGAATCTATTGCATTCTGTTGTTTGTCTACAGGTGTATTCCATTTTCCACAGCAACGAGCTGCCGAGATTGCAACGAGCACTGTAAAGCAGTATCTTAACAAAGACAGCAGAATAAAAAAGGTAATCTTTAATGTGTTTAAGGATGAAGATTTAAAAATATACAGTGGATTGTTATAAACGTCTGTTGAAATATCCGATAAATCTTATTGTACTGTTACTGCCTGAGAATGTGATTTATATTGGAATCCGATGTTAAGTGAAAGAATGGTGGGAAGAACGAGAATATTATTAAAAAAGTGGACAGTTCACCAATTGGGGGCTGTCCACTGAGAGGACGGCGGTTAGTCACCGCCTCCTACTCAATTTTTAACAGGAAATATTAAAGTTCAAGTGAATCTTCTGCATCAACCCACATCTGTAAATTTCCATCAAGATATAATCTTGCATATTCCAGTGGTTCGTCAATAGCAAGTGTATTTAATGCACAGTCTGATCCAGGCGTGGTTTTTAAGTCCTTCTCAGTTTCCCAGCAGTCAATGCGAAGCATATAGCCGGCACTGGTATAAACATCAATACTGTTGCATTGTGGATTATATTCTGCAAATATTGTTCTCATCGTATCTTATCTCCTTATCGATCAATAAATCATCAGTTACAAAAATCAGAAGCATTTCAATCAGTTCACCATGTCACTTTTATTTTGTGTTATACTGTTTTATATGATTTTCTTGCCCTTGTATTTTCCCTTATCAGAGTTTGTAAACACTGGCGGGACGATATAACACAAGGGAAACAATAAGGGAAAGCTCACCTGCGACAAATCCAGTGTTTTCAAGGGTTTACAGAGAATTTAATAACAAAATATAACAGTTATTAAATCTCTTAAAACAGGTGAAATCTCAATCGGAATTTAAGGAGGTGCTTATAAATGAAATTAGTAGATTTAGCAACAGGTCCTGATTGGATAGTGTGGATTGTCTTTGTGATATTTGCTGTATTTTCTATTATTTTACTTTCTGGACACGGGAGTTGGTTTATTTCCGGATATAATACGGCTTCAAAAGAAGAAAAGGAAAAATATGATGAAAAGAAGTTATGCAGAACAATAGGAATTGGAATGTCTATTATAGCAATTCTTGCATTGACAATGGGCTTGCTTGAAAATATTTTGCCTGCATTTTTTGTATATATTGCATTGGGGATTATTTTGGTTGATGTCGTAGTAATTATCATTTTAGGAAATACACTATGCAGAAAGTAACAACTTTTTAGTTTGTATGCGACAAACGTTTGAACACTTTTTGAACACCGCAACCGTGATGAAGTCCTCAAAGCCCCTTTCTATCAGTATTTGTGATTGCTTAAAACGGTTCGATTCCGGTCTGCGGCATTGATTAAAAGCAGGAGGAACGCTGAATTTACAGCGTTTCTCTTATTTTTTTACTTCAAAAAGTTTGAAACACCTTTGAACACTTTTTCTTGTGTCTTAAATTTATTTAAACTATACGGGATAGGAGTTAAGTTAATTGAATATATATAACGGAATTTTGTATTAAGAGCAGACAACACAAAATATTTCGTATAAGTATTTAATCTAGAATATGAGCAATGGAGGAACCTATAGTATCTATGTTGATCCGAATCCCACAATTTAACCTTTCAATAAGATTGACAATATAGAACAGAAAATCATTACCGGTAAAATGGAAATATCTAAAGCAGATTTTCCTTGCCTGCAGAGGATAGAAAACATAAATACAGTATGCTAAAATGAAAGTAACAAACCAGAAACTGAGGAGATAAAGAATGTTTGTCAGAGGATATCAGATGTCGGACTGTAAAGAAATTACAGAGCTGTTTTATAATACGGTTCATACAATAAATGCGAAAGATTATACAAAAGAACAATTAGATGTGTGGGCAACAGGTCAAGCGGATTTAGAAAAATGGAATCAGTCACTTCAAGAGCACTATAGTATAGTTGCTATAGATAACAAAATCATCGTAGGCTTTGGCGACATAGATAAAGACGGTTATCTTGACCGCTTGTTTGTTCATTCTAATTATCAAGGAAAAGGGGTTGCAACAGCTATTTGTAACCAACTGGAACAAGCGGTTGATGGAAAAATTACAACTTATGCTTCTATTACAGCAAAACCATTTTTTGAAAAACGAGGGTATAAAGTTGTAAAGGAACGACAGGTAGAACGACAAGGAATTTTTCTTACAAATTATGTGATGATAAAGGAACAATAAATCTTGAATTTATAAATCGAAAAGGGAATTTATGAAAAAAATTAGTTTATTTATTGCAATGAGCCTTGACGGATATATTGCAGACAGCAAAGGCAGTGTTGAGTGGCTGACTGGACAGGGCAATGATGAGGATAATATTGATTCATATTCTGAATTTGTGAAAGACATAGATACCGTTGTAATGGGTTGGAATACTTATCATCAAATTGTTACAGAGCTTTCACCAGAAGATTGGGTTTATGACGATTTTACAACCTATGTTGTGACACACAAGCAAAAAAAGTCTTCCGACAAAATCCATTTTGTCAACAAAAACCCAGTTGAACTGATAAAAGAGCTACGAAAAGAAAACGGAAACGGAATTTGGATATGTGGCGGTGCAAACTTAATCCAACAGTTGGTTAGAGCAGATATAATAGATTGTTATTATATAACCGTCATTCCAACAATTTTAGGATCAGGTATTCGACTTTTTGAAAAAGCTGACCATGAAATTAAGTTGAGGCTGCTAAAAACACAGTCATATAATGGCATGATGGATTTAATCTATGCAAAAAGATAAATCCCAGTTTGCGAGGTAAAGCGTATGGAAAAATTGATAGCAATGGTGATCTGTACAATTCTTGTAGTTGCATTGGTTGGCTGTAGTACTTCAAAGGATGGGAATTATCCTGCAACAATAATGGTAAATGGAACAAATTTCTATTCAACCAACAATGCGGTTGCTGTTGAAGTGGATGATAGTGTTATTCAATACACAACTTCCTATGCGGAGAATGGTGTTCCTAAAAAGGATGGAGAAGCAAATTTTAATAAAGATACCGGAACGCCATACGCAATTCTTGAAGATGGTATGGTAGTAGTGCTTATTGATAATGAATGGATAGAGTTCAAAACAAAGTAAGCAGAAAAGTTCTAGTTTAATTGAAAAAATTTGAATGTGAGAGGTGCATATAAGTGAAACCGAAGAAAGCCAGAAAACTCATTTATTTTCTGTACATTATTGGATTTATTTTAATACTACTTAGCTACAAGCGTATAATGTTTTTGCCAATTGGTGTGATTGTAGCAGGTTCGTCTGTTGTGCCTAATTTACTTTTTTACAAGTGTCCGCATTGCGGAAAACATCTTGGAAGTAATGGTGGTGATTTTTGTCAATACTGCGGAAAGAGTATTGATAATTAAAGTCCAGTTAGTGTTGAGATGAAAAGAGCTATCTAAACAGGTTTGGAGTTAGGAGATGATGTCAAGCAATTCCCTATATTACTTCCGGGGCAAGTGAAACTATTAAGCTTGAAAAGGGTAAGTGGTATCGTGTTGAAACAGGAAAAGATCTTACAATGAGTATAGTAAATGTTCGTATAGAATAATAAATGTCAATAGAAATTCGTTCTTCGGTTTTTTATATTGTATATTATATAAAATTGCATTATATTACTATAGTAATCAAGTAAATTAGATTTTAAGGAGCGATAACTTTTTATAACAGGTAGGTTGTGAATGGAGGAAATCTGTATGATTATCGAAGGTAATGAAAAAGAAATAGAGGCAATGGAACAATTTCACAAAGGAAACCGACAGGAAGGACTGCGGTTACAAGAAGAATTCGCAGCTGCATTCAGAGAGGAATATAAAGATAAAGATCATTGTCCTTGCAAGAAAGCCTGCCGCTATCATGGAAATTGTAAAGAGTGTGTTGCGATACATAGAGCACATCAAGAACATGTACCAAATTGTATGAGACCTATTATTAATGCAAAGATAAAGCTGTTATCTGAATTAACAGAGCATACGATCGCAGAGGAAATCGAAGCTCCGCATGAGATACTTTTTTCAGATTTAGGGTAACAGATTTTATAACAGTAGCGGGTGAAGCAAATCCCCCTGCTTTAGCTGTGGGGAGTGTCAAAACAGCAGTGAGAGAAAATAGAAGTTGCTTTATAATAGCAGCGAGAGAAAACAGAAGTTGCTAGGGGGAAGAATAATGAAGATTGAACATATCGCAATGTATGTAAATGATTTAGAAAGTGTTAGAGATTTTTCGTTAAATACTTTGGCGCTGTATGTAATGACGGTTATTATAACTCAAAAACAGGTTTTCGATCGATACTTCTTTGTTGATGATGGAGCAAGGCTTGAGATCATGAACAAACCTCAGATGGAGGACGAAGTAAAATCGCCGGTGAGGACAGGATATATTCATATAGCATTTAGTGTTGGAAGTAAAGAGAAAGTGGATTTTCTGACACGGCAAATGCAAGAAGATGGATATGAGGTTGTGAGTGGTCCAAGAACAACAGGAGATAGGGTATTACGAAAGCTGTATTATAGGGATATGAAGGGAAATCAAATTGAAATTAACAGTTTGACAAAATATTTTTTAAAGCGTTGAAAAAAATTATTGAGGTAAATTTTATTTATCTCAAATACTATATAAAATTATAGAAAGGGAAACTGCTATGATATTAGAAAATAAACTCGGCATTACCGATTCTGTAGAATTAGCCAAAGCTGAAGAAAAAATCAGCAAAAAAGAGCAATAGAACTTTTTGAAAGCGGCTATTTGAATTATCTTAAGCCGGGAACTTTTAAATCACTTGCTGAAATACACAAATATTTATTTGGTCCGATTTATGGTTTTGCCGGACAGATAAGAACTGTTAATATTTCAAAAGGTAATTTTCGTTTTGCTCCGATTATGTATTTAGAAGCAGCTCTTGAAAATATCGAAAAAATGCCTCAATCAACATATGATGAAATTATAGAAAAATATGTGGAAATGAATATTGCACATCCTTTTCGTGAGGGAAACGGCAGAAGTACAAGAATTTGGCTTGATTTGATTTTAAAAAAAGAATTAGGTCAGGTAATCGATTGGAGCCGTGTAGATAAAGAGGACTATCTTTCTGCCATGGAACGCAGTCCTGTTAAAGATATTGAAATCAAACATATATTAAAGCAGGCGCTGACGAACAGAATCAATGACCGTGAGGTTTATATGAAAGGTATCGATCACAGTTATTATTACGAAGGCTATTCCACATTTAAGATAAGTGATTTGTAATTAAAATATTTCTATCAATGGCAGAAGTTAATATAAAGAACTGCCGTTGCAAGTCGTTCTCTAAGTAAAATTCAAAGGAGAATCGATTGTGAAGAGAGTGGCAAGCGAAAGAAACCTATTTGCAAAGATAGCCTGAGCTTGCTGCTCTAAATTATTGTTTACGGATTGAACGGAAAGATTATGAAAAAAAACAGTTGACAAATTATTTTTTAGTGTTATACTTTGAAAGTCAAAATATTTAAGAATCAAATAAAATATGACGGAGAAGAAAAATGATAGGAAGAGTTTGTGGAACGGGATCGTATTTACCGATTCGGACAGTAAGCAATGATGAACTATCGCATGTCATGGAGACGTCGGATGAATGGATACGAGAACGAACCGGAATCAGATTCCGGCATGTGGCATTAGAAGAGACAACATCAGACATGGCGGCGGAGGCTGCGGCCCGGGCGTTGAAAAACGGAGAAGTAAATGCGGATGAGATCGAATTGATCTTAACTGCGACATCTTCTTCGGATGTGATTTATCCATCGGCTGCGTGTATTGTTCAAAAGAGAATCGGCGCCCAGAACGCGTTGGCATTTGATCTGAACGGAGCTTGTTCGGGATTTGTGATTGCTTTCAATACAGCGCAGGCATATATTCGCGCAGGAATCTATAAAACGATTCTTGTAGTCGGCGCAGAAAGCATGAGTCGCCTTGTGGATTGGAGTGACAGGAGCACATCTGTATTATTCGGCGACGGCGCAGGCGCGCTGATACTGAAAGCGGAAGAAGGTGATCATTATTGGCAGACAGGTCATTCTGACGGCACGAAAGATTTTGTGCTGACATTAAGATCAAAAAGTCTGTTTGAAGAACAGGATGATAATCCAAAAGATGTCTTATCAAAAAGTGATGAAGGATCGTCAGTGGAAGAACACGATGACGTAAGTAAAAATGCAGAAGATATCAGCCGGAAAAAGAAAAGTCATAAAACAGGAATTTGCATGGATGGGCAGGAAGTATTTAAATTTGCGGTCAGAAAAGTACCGGAGCTGACAGAAGAGCTTTTAGAAAAGTCGGGACTGAAAATTGCAGATATTGATTTTTTTATTTTGCATCAGGCGAATGAAAGGATTGTGAAAGCGGCGGCAAAGAAATTAAAAGTCGATATGAGCCGTTTTCCGATAAATATGGAAAATTATGCAAATACATCTGCCGCATCGATTCCGATCCTTTTGGATGAACTTGTTCAAACGGGAAGATTGAGAAAAGGTCAAAAAATATTGCTTGCCGGATTTGGTGCAGGGCTGACATGGGCTGGAAGTATTTTAGAATGGTAAATCTCTTTGAGAGATCAAACGAAAACAAATTGTGGATAAAAAATAAAGTAAAAGAGAAAAGAAAGGAAGAAATTATCATGACAGAGAGAATGAAAGAAATCGTAGCAGAGGCATTGAATGTAGAAATCGAAACTTTAAAAGAGGACACATCATTTAAAGAAGATTTGGGGGCAGATTCACTTGATCTTTTTGAATTGGTGATGGCGTTTGAGGAAGAATTCGGAGTAGAGATTCCTTCCGAAGATCTGGAAAAGATCACAACGATCAAAGATGCGGCGGCATATATGGAGGCTCACAAAGAGTAAAAAATAAAAAACCGGATATAAAAAATGAAAATAGAAACAAAGAGGCCGATAATAAAAAAGAAAAAAGTATCAGGAGAAAGTATTGTCAAAATGAAAACAGAAATAACGGAACTTTTGGGAATTGAATATCCGATCATTCAGGGCGGGATGGCATGGGTTGCAGAATATCATCTGGCAGCGGCAGTATCCGAGGCAGGCGGTCTGGGAATTATCGGAGCGGCAAGCGCTCCTCCTGAATGGGTGAGAGATCAGATACAAAAGGCAAAGAAGATGACAGATAAACCTTTCGGAGTCAACATTATGCTTATGAGTCCGTATGCAGATGAAATTGCAAAGGTAATTGTGGAAGAAAAGGTAAAAGTTGTTACAACAGGAGCCGGTTCTCCGGAAAAATATATGCAGATGTGGAAAGAAGCGGATGTAAAAGTGATTCCGGTTGTTGCGTCTGTTGCACTTGCAAAGAGAATGGAACGCTGTCATGCCGATGCGGTTGTCGCAGAAGGAACGGAAGCAGGAGGGCATATCGGAGAGGCATCAACAATGACTCTTGTACCGCAAGTTGTCGATGCGGTAAAGATTCCTGTCATTGCGGCAGGAGGAATTGCAGACGGAAGAGGGATTGCGGCTGCATTTATGCTCGGAGCAAAAGGAGTTCAGATGGGAACGGCATTTATCGTAACAGAGGAATGTCAGGTTCATGAGAATTATAAAAATGAAATTATAAGGGCAAGAGATATCGATTCAAAAGTTACCGGAAGATCATGCGGACATCCGGTGCGGACGCTTAGAAATCAGATGACGAAACTGTATCTGCAAAAAGAAAAAGAGGGCGCGTCTTTTGAAGAGCTGGAAGCATTGACACTTGGCGGTTTAAAAAAAGCAGTCGTTGAAGGTGACGTAAAAAACGGAAGCCTGATGGCAGGACAGTCGGCAGGACTTGTCACAGAGAAGATGACATGTGAAATGCTGATCCGAAAGTTAGTAAAAGGAACAGAAAAACAAATCAGAGGAAGTGTATTTTATGAGTAAGACTGCATTTATTTTTCCGGGTCAGGGCGCACAGACAGCCGGAATGGGAAAAGATTTCTATGAGAACAGCAGGAAGGCAAAAGACATATTTGATATGGCGTCTGAATTATTGTCGCTTGATATGCGGAAGTTGTGTTTTGAGAAAAATGATCTTCTTGATAAGACAGAATATACACAGGCGGCTTTGGTAACTGTCAGTATGGCAGCAGAGCATGTATTAAGAGAATGGGGGATGACTGCGGACGTTACAGCGGGATTGAGCTTAGGCGAATATTGCGCGGCAGCATCGGCAGGAGCATTTTCTACAGAAGACGCAGTTCTGATGGTGAGAAAACGCGGGATTTTTATGGAAGAAGCCGTTCCCGCAAACAAAGGGGCGATGGCGGCTGTAATCGGACTTACAGGCGCTCGGACAGAAGAAGTATTGGAAAAGATTCCGAATGTATGGATCGCAAATTATAACTGTCCCGGTCAGTTGGTGATCACAGGAGAAAAAAGCGCAGTGGAAACAGCGGGAAGTAGCCTGAAAGAAGCAGGAACAAAGAGAGTTATTTTATTGAATGTGAGCGGTCCGTTTCATTCTCCGATGATGGAAACTGCAGGACAACAGCTTGCGCGTGTTTTGGAGAATGTCAGGCTGAATCAACCGGTCATTCCTTATGTATCGAATGTGACTGCGGATTTTGTGGGAGAAACAGGAGAGATTAAGGATCTTTTGATACGGCAGGTATCATCTCCTGTGAGATGGCAGCAAAGTGTGGAAAAACTGATCGCCGCAGGGGTAGATACATTTGTGGAGATCGGACCGGGAAAGACATTGTCTGGATTTATACGGCGGATTGACAGAAATGTAAAATGTTTCAATGTCGGTACATGGGAAGAAGCAGAAAAAGCGGCAGAACAGTTATGTTAAAGCGACAGAAAGTGGAAGGAAAATGATGTTAAAAGGGAAAATTGCAGTTGTAACCGGGGCATCCCGGGGGATCGGCAGAGCGATCGCGGTGAAACTTGCGGCAGAAGGCGCAGTCGTGATCATTAATTATAATAGGTCGAAAGACGAAGCTGAAAAAGTAAAAGAGCAGATTGAAGCGTCGGGAGGACAGGTAAAACTGATTCAGTGTAACGTAGCTTCTTTTGAATCATGCGAAAAGATGTTTGAAGAGGTTATGAAAGAGTTTGGAAGAATTGATATTCTTGTCAACAATGCGGGAATTACAAAAGACGGTTTGCTTATGAAGATGTCGGAAGATGATTTTGATGCGGTCGTAGATACAAACTTAAAGGGGGCGTTTCACTGTATACGCTTTGTTTCAAGAGCAATGATACGTCAAAGAAGCGGAAGGATCATTAATATCTCTTCGGTGTCCGGGGTACTTGGAAATGCAGGTCAGGCAAATTATGCCGCATCTAAGGCAGGGGTGATCGGTCTGACAAAATCAGCGGCGAGAGAACTTGCAGGAAGGAAAATTACAGTAAATGCAGTCGCGCCCGGATTTATCCGGACGGAAATGACAGCGGTTCTTTCGGAAAAAGTGAAAGAAAAGGCAGTTCTGCAAATTCCGATGGAGCGATTCGGAGAGGCGGAAGATGTGGCGCAGGCTGTTGCGTTTCTTGCATCAGAGCAGGCCGGATACATTACCGGGCAGGTGCTTTGCGTAGACGGAGGCATGGCGATGTAATTATAATCGCTCCGCTTGAAAAGGAGACCAGCTATGAAAAGTCAACCATAAATTAGCAAAAAATTTCTTTTTCATATCGGTGGTAAAAAA
>ENA-OQET01000991-OQET01000991.1-human-gut-metagenome-genome-assembly--contig:-NODE-991-length-13608-cov-2.893925_pt1 | contig 13608 bp, 14 predicted proteins | sample MGYA00242800_ERZ504645 | MGnify/ENA primary metagenome ERZ504645 (study PRJEB26092, sample SAMD00036308) | human gut metagenome | host: Homo sapiens | study: EMG produced TPA metagenomics assembly of... | reverse complement strand
GTGATTGGAGACCACTTGAATTATGTTTTTATGTATGTATTTGGGAATTTAAATGGGATTATTTATCTTACTTGTATTCTTTTATTAGGATATATTGTTGTTAAGGCGGATTTTCCTAAATTTAATGGTCCTAAGGCGGTAGGTCTTTATTTGCTCTTTATAGGTTTAACTTTATTTATTTCTGCTACGCCATCACTTACAGGGATAAAAGTCATACAGTCTTATTTTAATCAAGTTCCTTTAAATAGAGGAGGATATTGGGGGCAGTTTTATATGGCTTTTTAAGTGCATTGTTTGATTATATGGGAGCAATCATTGCAGCGGTTTTTATTGTTGTAACAGGAATTATTTTATTAGGAAGTAAGTTTTATTTTGAACACAAAAAAGAAATTCAAAAAAGAGCAAAAAATAATTTTAATAAAACAAAAGATTCTTTAAAACAGCATTCAAATTATTTTGGAAATTTCTTTAAGAAAAAACAAAATAAGACAACTTTTTTTGATGATGCTATTTTCGAAGATGATGAAACCCCAACGACTATATTTGAAGAAATAGCGAAAGAAGATGTGACTTTGCCACAAGCTTTTACTTTTAATGATGAACATCAAGAAATAGAAATTGTTGATAAAGAGCCACCTATTCCATCGGTGGATGAAGAATTAGTTCAAAATGATCAATCACAAATTGAAGAACCAGTCATAGAGCATAATACAAATAAAAATTATCATTTACCACCGTTATCTCTTTTACATAATGTGGTTAATAAAAAACAAGGTGAAAATAAAAATCATGCTGTAGAAAGTGCTGAAAGATTAACAGCTGTTTTAAATGAATTTGGAGTTCATGCTTCTATTAATAATATTTCTATTGGTCCTTCAATTACAAAATATGAATTAAAATTAGAAACGGGGACAAGAGTCAATAAAATAATGTCTTTACAAGATGATATTAAATTAGCTTTAGCAGCTAAAGATATTCGTATTGAAGCGCCTATTCCTGGAAAACCAGCGGTTGGTGTTGAAATACCTAATTTAGTATCATCAATGGTTTCTTTTAAAGAGGTATTTAAAAACATTCCTGATAAATATAAAGACAATAAACTTGTTGTTCCTTTAGGAAAGGATGTTAATGGTCAAGTCATTTATGCAGAGCTTAATAAAATGCCTCATTTACTTATTGCTGGGGCAACAGGTTCAGGTAAATCTGTATGTGTTAATACGATTATTAGCAGCATATTAATGCGTGCGAAACCGGATGAGGTCAAACTTATTTTAGTTGATCCTAAAAAGGTTGAGTTATCCAATTATAATGGGGTTCCTCATTTATTAGCACCGGTCGTTACTGATCCTAAAAAAGCAGCGGCTACTTTAAGAGAAACTGTTTCGGAAATGGAAAGACGCTATGATTTATTTGCAGGGGCAAATGTTAGAAAAATTGAAACGTATAATCAATATGTTGAAAAGAAAAATCAAGAAAATGATGCGGAACATCAATTAGAAAAACTTCCATATATTGTAGTAATCCTTGATGAAGTTGCAGATTTAATGATGGTAGCTAGTAAAGATGTTGAAGATTGTATTATGCGTATAGCTCAATTAGCACGTGCGGCTGGGATTCATTTAATTGTAGCTACACAAAGACCATCAACGGATATTATTACAGGTGTTATTAAGGCTAATATTCCATCAAGAATTGCTTTTGCTGTTTCTTCAAGTATTGATTCTAGAACGATTCTTGATTGTACAGGCGCAGAGAAACTTTTAGGAAAAGGAGATATGCTTTTTTTTACCAATGGGATCGAATTCGCCTATTCGTGTGCAAGGAGCTTATGTTGATGATAGTGAAGTGGAAGCAATCACTTATTATACAACGAAACAACAAGAAGCCTCATATGATGAAAGATACACAAATGTGAAACCAATTTCTGCAGTAGCTGCTTCTAAAGAAGAACAAGAAGATGAAGAGTATGAAATGTGCAGAGCATTTGTTATTCAAGCACAAAAAGCGAGCACATCACTTTTACAAAGACAATTTAGAATAGGCTATAACAAAGCAGCCAGAATTATTGATCAATTAGAAGCGGATGGTATTATAGGTCCACAAATTGGATCTAAACCACGTGAGGTATATGTACGTGGATATAATGAAGAAGAAATTTAAAAACGGTATTTACCGTTTTTTTATTATGTTAACTGTTTTCAAATATTTTTTTTAATGCTACAATGGTAGAGGAAAATTAAATGGAGGAAGAAGAACATGAAAAAATTATTCGCAAGTATTTTATGCTTAGGAATGATTTTTGGTGCTACTGGATGTACAAGTGGTGGCGATGATACTTATGAAATCGCAATGATCACTGACTCTGGATCAGTTACTGATAAATCATTCAATCAATCTGCTTATGAAGGTGTAAAAGAATTTGGTGAAAAAAATGATATTTCATATAAATATTATGCACCAAAAGATACTGATCAAGCTGGATTATTATCTACAATTGATGATGCTGTAGATAATGGAGCAAAAGTTGTTGTAACTCCAGGATTCAACTTCTCTGGGGCTTTATACCAAGCTCAAGAAAAATATCCTGATGTTAAATTCGTTACTATCGACTTTGAACCACAAAAAGATGGTAGTGGAGAAACAAAAGTTGGAGATAATACAGTAAGTTATTTATTCTCTGAACAAGAATCTGGATATGTTGCTGGATATGCTGCTGTTAAAGAAGGATATACTAAATTAGGTTTCATGGGTGGTATGGCTTTACCAGCTGTAGAAAACTATGGTGTTGGTTACCTACAAGGTGCTAGTGATGCTGCTAAAGAAATGAATGTTAATGTTGATGTTAACTATACATATACTGGTACATTCTCTGAATCACCAGATATCAAATCTAAAGCTTCATCATGGTATGCAGGTGGAACTGAAGTCATCTTCTCATGTGGTGGACAAATTTGTAACTCGATTTTCGCTGCTGGACAAGAAGCAGGTAAATACACTATTGGTGTAGATACTGATCAAAGTGGTGACTCTGATACTGTTATTACTTCTGCATTAAAAGATGTAAAAGGTGCTACTATTGAAGCTTTAAATGCATATAAAAAAGATAAATTCCAAGGTGGAAAAACAGTTACTTTGAAAAATACAGGTGGTATTGTTTATCCAGGATTATTAAAGAACTTCTCTAAAGAAGATCATGATACTGTTGATAAAAAAATCAAAGATGGTTCTTTAGAATTAAAATCATCTGCTGATGTTGATGAAAAAACTGGAGATCCTTCAGGAATTTCATTTGATAATTTAACAGTTAATTTTGAATAAGATAAATTGGGATGTTATGAAATAATTTAAAATCATAACATCCTTTTTGTTATAATTTCTAACTAAAAATAGGATATTGATATCTTACCAATGATATTTATTTCCTACTAATTAATTTCTCAACGATAACGTTTGAGGAATTATTGTAATTAGAAACAATTGCTTCTTATAGTAAAATAATTTTAATATATTTTTATTTTACAAAAGAAAAGGCTGTTTGAAATTAATTATTTAATTTCATACAGCCTCTTTTTTATATGGTTTTAAATTTTTTACGATATAAGATATAAGCTACAATACTTGCAATTGCTTCAGCAATAACAAATGATAACCAAATACCTTCAATCCCCATGACATTTAATAAAATGTATGCTAATGGTACTGTAATCAATAATTGTCTAAGTAAAGAAACTATTAAAGAATATTTTCCTAAACCTAGAGCTTCAAAAACACCTGACATTAAAACTCCAAAAGATGAAACAATAAAGCTTAAAGATAAAATTCTAAGCCCTGTTTCTCCTATTTCTAACATGCCACTACTTGCATTAAATAAAGAAAGTAAAACATTTGGAACTATAAAGAATAATAATGTTCCTGCTCCTAAAATAGCAGCAATGACCAAACCAGATACTTTTAAAATTTGATGCATTCTTTCTTTTAACTTAGCTCCATAATTATAACTCATTAAAGGTCTCATTCCTTGTACAATTCCTGATGTTGGCATATAAATAAATGTTTGTAACTTATAATAAACCCCGAAGAAAGCAACTGCACTTTGTGAAATAGATGAAAGTATACCATTTAATAAAGAAACAAGAACAGATGGTAAGCACATCATCACACTTGAAGGAATAGCTATACTATAAAGTTGAGAAATAACATGAAAATCTACTCTGAATTTCTTAAATGAAATATGAAGATGTGTATTATATTTTTTAAATAAGACAAATGCTAAAGAAGCTGCTGAAAATTGACCAATTACTGTCGCAATAGCTGCTCCAGCAACACCAAAAGCAGGTAATCCAAAATAACCAAAAATCAAGATTGGATCTAAAATAATATTAATAACAGCTCCAAAGATTTGCATGATCATGGGCATCATCATGTTTCCAGTTGCTTGAAACATCTTTTCAATAGCTAGATGAATAAATTGACCAATAACTAATGAGACAACAATCATTCCATATTGCATTCCATAGTTAATTACATTTTGATTTGTTGTAAACATATTTAAAAATGGTCGAATAAAAAATAAACCAATAATTAAAAATAATAAAGAATGTGCAAGTGACATCACAATTCCTTGAGTTGCATAATAAGATGCCTTATTATCATCTTTAGCTCCTAAATGTCTTGCAATAAAGGCATTCATCGCAATCCCTATTCCACAAGAAATAGCTAATGATAAATTTTGTAAAGGGAAAATCAATGATACTGCTGTTAAAGCTTCTTCTCCAAGTTGAGAAACAAAGATACTATCTATAATATTGTATAATGATTGAATCAACATTGAAATCATTGGCGGAATCGCCATTGACATTAATAAAGGAAATACAGGCTTGTATTCCATTGGGTTTCTATTTTCCATATAAGTCTCCTTTCCATAAAAAAAGCTATAGATGTCTATTTATGATCAGAAATAGAGAAATCTATAGCTTACCTAAGCAATATTCAATTTGCATATCTATATTAATAAATATCTTTATCTTTGTCAATTGTTTTAAGCAGAAATTAATTCTTGATCCAAAGCTTCTAAAGCCATAATAGCATCCCAACAGAAACTTTCTTTACCAACATATTCATCAAAATGATTACGTTTAAATTGAATCATCACTTCTTCTTGAACACCACTGAATTTAATGATACAGTTTTGTACTTTTAAACGATCAACGATATCAAAGAATTCATGAATCCCTGAATCATCAATAGAAGGAACACCTCTCATTGAAAAAACAATAGCTTCTAATGAATCATCTAATTCATCTAAAACATGTATCATTTGTTCTTGTGTTCCAAAGAAAATAGGACCACTTAAATACATAATTCTTGTTTTTTGATGATGATGTTTTAAATCTTTTCCTACACGATCTTTATCAATATCACGTACTTCTATATGTAAATGAGAATTATTTAAAACAAATAAAATAATTGAAACCATGACTCCAATAACAATCGCAACAGTTAAATCAAAAACAACAGTCGCACACATTGTAATTAAATATTGTGAAATATTTGTTTTAACTTTATTATGAAATAATGTTTTAATTTCTTGCCAATCGTTCATACGCCAAGCAGTAACCATTAAAACACCAGCAAGTGCAGATAAAGGTATACGTGACATAAGTGAACCAAGTAAAAACATCGAAATCAAAATAACAATTGAATGGAAGACACTGACCAATCTTGTTTTTCCACCTGCTTTAATAGCTACAGATGTTCTAGCAATCGCAGCTGTTGCAGGAACGCCACCAAATAATGGAATCAACATATTTCCAATACCCTGTGCCATTAATTCACGATCAGCATTTAATTTTTCATTTTTCATTTTACCAGCACTTGCTCCACATAAAAGTGATTCAATCATTCCAAGTGCAGCAATACTTAAAGCAGGTAACATTAATTGTGTAATTGTTCCAAGTTGAAGTGAAGAAAAGATAATCTTGCTTCTGGAAATAAAGTACTTGGAATTGTACCAACTTCATGAACTGGTAAATTCATACATAATTGACAAATTAAAGCAATGATAATTCCAGCTAGTGAGGAAGGACAATATTCTCCCCATTTTTTAGGCCAAACAAGCATGATCACAACCACTAAAATTCCAAAGAAAACAGTTGGAAGTGATACAGGAAAACCTAATTTTAAATATGAAAATAGTTTTTCTAAAGCACTTGAACCAACAGAAGTTGTTCCAAAGAAATTATCGATTTGTCCTAATGCGATAATAATCGCAATCCCACTTGTAAAACCAGTAATAACACTTGTTGTAATAAATGAAACGATTTTTCCAAACTTAAATAACGATGCAATAATCAACATACATCCTGATAAAAAACTAGCGATGAAGACACCTTGTAAACCATATGTCGTTGAAAGTCCAATTAAAATAGCAGACATTGCACCTGTTGGTCCAGAAATTTGATAACTAGCCCCCGATAAAACACCAATCACTAGACCAGCAATAATTGCTGTAATTAACCCAGCACCTGCATCAGCACCACTACTTACTCCAAAAGCCAGAGCTAGTGGTAAAGCAACAGCTGCTACTGTTAATCCAGCTAAAATATCCTGTAAAAGAGTTTGTACGTTATAACCTCTAAACTCATTTTTCAAGTCATTTATATAATCTTTAAACATAAAATCCCCCTTCTATAAACCCTGTGTCATTATACACATTTAAAGAACATTTGTTAAGAATGTATCGATATAAAAAGGATAATGTTGAACCATTATCCTTATAAACATTATAATTTAAAATATTTTTCTATCTCTTTCACTTCATCTTCAGGTATATCTAAAAATTGAATAGCTTCTTTAAATGACATTTTTAGCTTTATCATTAGTTTTCTTATATTTTTAATTCTTTCATTTTGTGTTCCTTGTTCTATTCCTTTTTCAACACCTATTCCAATTCCTTTATTTAAATATTCTTTTTCTAGTATATTTGCATAATCACACACTTCCCTGACCTCCCTTTCTATTTCTTTAAATCCATATTCTTTCATGATTCTTATTTTTCCTTGATAATCTAATATATTATTCAAGAATACTACTAATGGTGTTAATACTTCATCATACTCTTGATACTTTTTATTAGTATCATGTTCTTTATCCAAGTATATCACGATTTGTTCTCTTTTGTCATAGCTTTCTACCTTTTCTAGTTGCTTTTCTTCATCTATTTTACAAATACTCACTTGTCCATCTCTTTTTTTGCTGCTTGTGGGAGTATCCATATTAAATAGACTTTTTTCATCCCATCATAGTTTTGATCATTATATTCCTTTCCCCATTGTGTTGTCTGTATTCTTGATAAATATGCATCTCCTCTTGTTATGAGAGAATATTTGAGATAGGTATCATTTTGTATTTCTACATTCAAATAGATTCTTTTGATTGTATGATCTAATTGTGGTAAATCAATACATCCAAAGAAATCAAACCTGACTGTTCCATATCCTGGTATCGAATTTTCATTATTCAATCTTTGAAAACGATGCTCATCTTGTACAATTTTGATAATCTCTTCAATACTTAAATGTTTTGCTTCTTCTACAAATTCTTTGATGATTCTTGATAACATTTCTTCATGACTGATCATCAATTTACAATTTTGATCCAACATGATTTTATGCTGACTAAGTGTATCTTTTATTATAGTATCCATGGTTTTACCTCCACTATGTATATCGTCATTTTTTATCTTTTTCTTCTTTTTATTTAAAAAGTAAAAAAATTACGAAACAGTGTTTCGTAATCATTCTTTATTAGCTATGATAAATTTCTTCATCTAACATATTTTCTTTTTAGCAACAATCACTGAAGTAGCGGCATCTCCTGTAACATTGAGTGAAGTGACTAACATTTCAATTGGTCTATTGATTGCTAGAATTAATGAATAAGCAAGTAATGCTGCATCATTTGTATAACCCATTCCTGTTAGAATTGTAAAGAGAATAATAGCACCTGCTCCTGGTGCAGCTGGTGTTCCAATAGAAGCAATTAAAGCTAAAATAGCGATAATCGCCATAGACATAAATGTTACTTTATATCCTGAACTTACTGCTACAAACATTGCAGCAATAACTTGCATAATGGCTGTACCATCCATATTTACTGTCATACCTAATGGTAAAACAAAGGATGCTATTTGATCATGAACTCCTAATTCTTCTACTGTTGTTTTTCTATTTAAGTTTGTCCTTCATCGCTCCACGCTCCGTTCTCTGGTCTTGACCTTTTCGCCGCGCTCCTGCTTCTTGTGCTGCGTTTTGGACTGCTCCTGCGCCTTTTCCAGCTTGCGCCGGATGGAAGGGGCTTTCTCGCGGCTCAGGTTTTTAGCGGAAAACTCCCGGAAGGCCGCTGTAATCACATCGGCGTCCCGGCCCTTGAAGAACACCAGGTAACGGGTATGCTCGCCGGAAGTGTCCTTCTTCAACGCAAAATCCAGGCCGTACTTCTTCGCCGTGGAAGAAAAGGCCCGGATATTCTGATCCGTGATCTCGATGTTGGATACGCCGGTGTTATGCTTCATAAGCTGGCGGAGCGTCTGCTTGCCGTGCCGGAGTGGGGGATTTTTCTTGTGCTTCTCCATATCCGCCAGCACCTTCTTCATGGCCTGCTGCAAGAGCTGGGCGGTCATTTTGCTGGCCTCCACACAAAGCGCAAGGGTTTTCTGCGTGATTTCTTCCTGCAAGGCGTTCACCTCCGATCTCCGCTGCCGTACAGGTCATGGCTGACAAGGGATGTGTAATAGCTGTCCATCGTGACCGGGGCGTTATACAGCGCCGCCAGCAGATATTTCTTGATGTTGCGGACATAGGTGGTGTTCTCCCGCATCCGGTCAAGGACATACTCGATGTGCGAGGCGTTCAGCTTCAGGAACCGTGACCGGACGACCTCCGCACGGGTAGTCGTCCCCGGCCGACACGGATCATCTCCCGGTTGGAGCAGACGGTATCCACCATGAGTTCCACCAGCTCGTCCAGCCGGTCCTTGTCAAGCTGCACGTTCTGCGAGAGTACGTCATACTCGATGTTCTCCAAGATCAATGCCCGATAGCTTTCCCGCTTTGCGGCATCCCGTCCTGTCCGGCCCGTTCCTTGGGGCTGGGGGACTTGATAGGATAGGACTTGATTCTTGCGTAATTGATAGATCAGTCTTTGATGGATAGTTACTTGATTCTTCTTTATTTCAATTGGGCGGGGTTCTCCTGAATTGGAGCATCCAACATTGGATTCACCTGTACGGGATTTTCCCGTATAGGTTTTTCCTGTGTAGGTGATAGCGCTTTAGGCTGTTCCAGAATGGTGTATTCGATAGAGCCGAGCTGTCCGTTTGCACCACGGACACGCGCACGGATCAGATAGCCGTGCGCCTCCAGCTCCCGGATGCCGCCGCTGATGCTGTCAATGCCGTCCTTGCAGATACGGGCAAGACCCTTCATGGTGTAGTCCCAATTCTCCGGCAGGGACAGCATGAGAGATAGAAGCCCTTTCGCTTTCAGCGACAGCGACATATCCCGCAGATGGTAGTTGGACATGACCGTGTAATCTCTGGTCTTTTCGATACGGAATACAGCCATCTTCGCACCTCCTTCCTCTGAAAATGAAAAGTGTTGATTTCGATGAAAAAAGCCTCCGGTTTGCCTCTCGGATGTGATCCATAGGAAAACATCCATGCCCGCCTGCTTGCGGCGGTCAGAGAGGAAAAAAACAGAGGCTTTCGCACCCTAATCACAACACTTGAATTTGGGTATAGAAAAAGGGCGGCTGTCTGAAAAACAGTCGCCCGAAAAGGGGATATATACAAGTTATTTGCTACTTGTCCGCCTTGAAAACCGTTGATATTACTGGCTTTTTCAAAAAGTTCTGTATCATCCAACTCGCACCAAGATCGCCAAGGTACATCGTACCTTGGCGATCTTGTTTTTCCCAAGCGCGCAAAAAAGGCCTCCGGCGGAAGATCCGCCGGAGGCTTTCTGCATTTATGAAGAGCGGCGCAGGTTATCCAACGATGAAGTACAGGACCATGAGCGCGCACAGCAGGTACATGATCGGGTGGATCTCCTTGGCCTTGCCGCGCACGAGCTTGACGAGCACGTGCACGATGATGCGCGCCGAGGCCGTTGGTGATGTTGCCGGTGAAGGCCGTGAACATCATCATGACGCAGGGGCCGATGGCCTCGTCAAAGTCCGTGAAGTCGATCTCCGTGAAGCCCTTGAGCATCAGAAAGCCGACATAGATCAGCGCCGGGCCGGTCGCGGCATACGGGATGGCGACGAACAGCGGCGCAAGGAAGATGGTCAGCAGGAACATGATGCCGGTGACGAGCGCGGTCAGACCGGTGCGGCCGCCGGCTTCGACGCCGGAGGTGGACTCGACAAAGGTCGTGATGGTGGTGTTGCCGGTCAGCGCGCCGATGCAGGTGCCGATGGCGTCGACGAGGAAGGGGCGCTCGATGCCGGGCAGGTTGCCGTTTTCATCGAGCATGTTGGCGCGGTTGGCAACGGCGAGCACCGTGCCGAGCGTGGAGAAGAAATCTCCGAAGAAACATACAAACACAAGGATGAGCCCGCTCGCGGTGAACACGCCCTTGAAATCGAGGTTGAACATGACGTTGCCCAGCTCGCCGAAGTCCGGCACGGCGGCGACGCCGTTGAGCGTCGTCACACCGAGCGGGATGCCGATGAGCGTGGTGGCAATGATGCTGATGAGGATGGCGCCCTTGACGTTCAGGGCGTTGAGCACAATGATGAGCAGCAGGCCGCCGATGGCCAGCAGCACGGCGGGATCGGTGAGGTTGCCGAGGGCGATGCCGTTTTCAAACGAGCCGATGCCGCAGTTTTTGAAGCCGAGGTAGGCAATAAAGAAGCCGATGGATGCGGAAATGGCGATCTTAATGTTCTTGGGAATGACGCGCACGATCAGGTCGCGCAGGCCAAAGACCGTCAGCAGCACGAACACGATACCGGAAATGAGCGTGATCACCATGGCGGCGCCGAAGCTCAGCGCCTGGGACTGGATGAGCGCGCCGAGAATGAAGTTCGAGCCCATACCGGTCGAGAGTGCAAAGGGGAAGTTTGTGTAGAAGGCCATCAGCAGCGTGATGAGGCCGGACACGAGCGCACAGGTGATCATGATGGCGGACTTGGTGATGACAACGCCGTTGACATCCGTGATGTACGCCTCGCCGCCGCAGATCGCGGCCGGCTGGACGGCCAGCACATACGCCATGGTCATAAAGGTGGTCAGGCCCGCGATGATCTCGGTTTTCTTATCCGTACCGCGCAGGCTGAGTTTGAAGAGTTTATCCATCAAAAGCTCCTTATCCTTTCTCTGTCTCTGGTTGATTTATGCTTCCGCATCCGCAAACACGGGTACGAACGTCTGGTTGGCGCCGTTGACGAGGCCCATATCCGTAATGACCACGCTCGGCAGCACCGGCAGCGCCATGATGGCGGTCGCCAGCAGGGTGAGCTGTCCGTCGCTGATGACATCGAGCGCGACTGCACGGCCGCGATCTCGCCGGCAACCTCGGCGCAGGGCTTCTGGGCTCATGAGGCCGGCAGCCGGCAGGGCGATGTGCGTCTCCTGCTCGCCGTCGATCACGCAGATGCCGCCGCACACGCGCGCAGGATCTCGGCGGCGCGGAAGGCGTCCTTCGGATCGTGGTAGCTGACGGTGAAGTTGTGGCTGTCGTGCGAAATGGTGGACGCGAGCGCGCCGGCGCGCAGGCCGAAGTCGCGGTAGACGGCGATCGTCTTGCCGCCGCGGCCATAACGGTTGGCGCAGCAGACAAACACGAGCGTCGGATCGCCGCTGATGTCGACCACGCCGTCACGCACCGGCAGCTCCACCGGCTCGACGTGGCGCAGAATGCGGTTGCCGTCCTCGGACACCATGACGTTGACGCGGATCGTATCGCCGGTGTAGCCCTCCGGCACACGCAGCTCGAAGGACTCGGGGCCCGTGATCTGCGGCAGATCGACGGTGTTCGGCAGGTCGTAGTCCGCCGTCTTGCAGTCGCCGCCGAGGTACTTGCCGTCCTCCGCGACGAGCACGCCCTCGGTGAACACGGCCTTCGGCCGGCTGCCGTCAAGCGCGTCGACGAGCTGAATATCGGCGATGTAGCCCGGCGCGATCGCGCCGAGATCGTCAAAGCCATACTCACGCGCGGCGTTGAACGTCGCCATCTTGACGACCTCGCGGCCGTCGAGGCCGGAGGCGACCGCCTTGCGCACGACGTTGTTGATGTGGCCGACGGTGAGCAGATCCTTGGCGTGGACATCATCCGTGCAGATGGACACGAAATCGCGCCACGGCTGATCCTTGCAGCCGTCGACAAGGAAGGAAAGGTTATCAATGAGGGAGCTGGCGCGAAGGTTGATGTGCATGCCGGCGCGGAGCTTGGCGCGCACCTCGTGCGGCGTTCACGCTCTCGTGGTCGGACACGGGGCCGCCGATGCGGTAGGCCGCGAGCTCACGGCCGAAGCAGTACGGCGCGTGGCCCTGCAGGAACATGCCGCGGCGGATACCCTCGTCGATGATGGTGTGCATGCGCTCGCTGTCGTGAATAACGCCGACGTAGTCCATGATCTCGGCAATGCCGATGACGTCGTCCATGTCCAGCAGCTCGCCGACTTCTCTGGCGAGGAACTCCGCGCCGGCGTTTTCCATGCCGGGCAAGGACGGGACGCACGACGGAGCGAGCACGTACTGGCGGAGCTTGGACTTTTTCGCATTCTCAAGCATGAAGCGCACGCCGTCGAGACCCATGACGTTGCCGATCTCATGCGGGTCGGTGCAGATGGTCGTCGTGCCCCACGGCAGAATGGCGCGGGCGAGATTTTCGGGGATCATCATCGTGCTCTCGATGTGCATATGCGTGTCGATGTAGCCGGGGATCAGGTAGCGGCCCTGACCGTCGTAGTACGATTTGGACGGCAGGACTGCCTCCTGTCCTTCCTCACGCACCAAAACAACAAATCCGTCCAGTATGTCGACACTGGCCGGATAGATTTCTCCCGTAATGACATTGAAAAACTGTACGTTGCCGATCGTCAGATCGCACGGGATCTGACCCATGGCCGCCTGAATGAGGCGCGAGCGATCCTTTGCCTTGCGTGTACGCATCAAAATCCCTCCCTGAAATCATAAGCTGCTATCAACCATAAAAAGCGTTTCCGCTCTCTATCCAAATAAAAAAACGGCGGAGCGTCTGCGATCTGCGACCCTCCACCGAAACGGAAAAGCTCACACAGCGGTTTGGCGCTGTGCGTGCTGCATTCCGGTAGTCGGGCAATTCAAGGGCCGCCCGGTAGAGACGCGGGGCCCATGTGACTTCCCCGCCTATACCTGAAAGTGTCTGTGTTCATTTGTTGGAACACCTTGATTATAGATCTCGCGCCGCCGGAAAGCAATTATTCAAGAACCTGAAATATCCCGGTCTTTCGATTTTTCTCTATCCATTTCCGCTGAATTTACTCCCAGAAAATGAAATGTGTCTCCGACCGGCCGATATGTTCGTCCGGCAGAGACACATTCCTGCATTATGTCTTTTATGCGCTT
>ENA-OQET01000989-OQET01000989.1-human-gut-metagenome-genome-assembly--contig:-NODE-989-length-13626-cov-3.290244_pt1 | contig 13626 bp, 14 predicted proteins | sample MGYA00242800_ERZ504645 | MGnify/ENA primary metagenome ERZ504645 (study PRJEB26092, sample SAMD00036308) | human gut metagenome | host: Homo sapiens | study: EMG produced TPA metagenomics assembly of... | reverse complement strand
GGAAAATGGAACTTTTTTTGGTTGCTTTTACGTAACAATTTATGTATAATTGTGGATAGGGAATGTTGGAATGAACCAAATTCCTATGGCAGGATGACAAAAACCTGCAGCAGTAGGTGGCTATCATAATTACTATTAAAGAAGAGAGGTAAATGTTAAGATGGCAAAAATCGAGTTTAACAAAGTATGGTATTACCGGAACAACTGAGATCGTGTACAATCCTTCCTACGAGACATTATTTGAGGAAGAGACCAAACCGGAGCTTGAAGGATTTGAGAAGGGTCAGGTCAGTGAGCTTGGTGCTGTCAATGTAATGACAGGTATCTACACAGGACGTTCCCCTAAAGACAAATACATCGTTATGGATGAGAACTCCAAGGACACAGTTTGGTGGACATCCGATGAGTACAAGAACGATAACCATCCGGCAACTCAGGAAGCATGGAATGCAGTTAAAGATCTTGCCAAGAAGGAGCTTTCCAACAAGAAACTTTTCGTAGTAGATGCATTCTGCGGAGCTAACAAAGACACACGTATGGCTATCCGTTTCATCGTTGAGGTTGCATGGCAGGCACACTTCGTAACAAACATGTTCATTCAGCCGACAGCTGAGGAGCTTGAGAACTTTGAGCCGGATTTCGTTGTTTACAACGCATCCAAGGCTAAAGTTGAGAACTACAAAGAATTAGGACTTAACTCTGAGACAGCTGTAATGTTCAACATTACAAGCCGTGAGCAGGTTATCGTTAATACATGGTACGGCGGAGAGATGAAGAAAGGTATGTTCTCCATGATGAACTACTATCTGCCGCTTAAGGGCATCGCTTCCATGCATTGCTCTGCAAACACAGACCTTAACGGAGAGAACACAGCAATCTTCTTCGGTCTTTCCGGAACAGGTAAGACAACACTTTCCACAGATCCTAAGCGTCTTCTGATCGGTGATGACGAGCATGGCTGGGATGACAACGGAGTATTCAACTTCGAGGGTGGATGCTACGCTAAGGTTATCAACCTTGACAAAGAGTCTGAGCCGGACATCTACAATGCGATCAAGAGAAACGCTCTTCTTGAGAACGTAACACTTGATGCTGAGGGCAAGATCGACTTCGCTGACAAGAGCGTAACAGAGAACACACGTGTTTCTTACCCGATCAACCACATCGAGAACATTGTTCGCCCTGTATCTTCTGCACCGGCAGCGAAAGAGGTTATCTTCCTGTCCGCAGATGCATTCGGCGTACTTCCTCCAGTATCTATCCTGACACCGGAGCAGACACAGTACTACTTCCTTTCTGGATTCACAGCTAAACTTGCTGGTACAGAGCGTGGAATCACAGAGCCTACTCCTACATTCTCCGCATGCTTCGGACAGGCATTCCTTGAGCTTCATCCGACAAAATATGCTGAGGAGCTCGTTAAGAGAATGGAGAAGAGCGGTGCGAAAGCATACCTCGTTAACACAGGATGGAACGGAACAGGAAAACGTATCTCCATCAAAGATACTCGTGGTATCATCGATGCTATCCTTGACGGATCTATCCTTAAAGCTCCGACAAAGAAGATCCCATTCTTCAACTTCGAGGTTCCGACAGAGCTTCCGGGCGTAGATCCTGCAATCCTTGACCCACGTGACACATATGCAGATGCTGCAGAGTGGGAGACAAAGGCTAAAGATCTTGCTGCAAGATTCGTTAAGAACTTTGCTAAATATGAAGGAAATGCAGCTGGTAAAGCACTCGTTGCAGCCGGCCCGCAGGCATAATCAGTCATTCCAACTGAATACAGATCGTAGACTTAACCGGGAGCGGATTTATCTGCTCCCGGTTTTTTGACAAACAACTGAGGATCTATTATTTGATATAGAACTGTGCAGTGCGAAGCATGTTTCCAGACATGGAATAAACAGAAAGTTGAAGATATCTACCTGTAAAATAAAAAACTTTGACTTGACTAACAGAGCGTTCATGGTGTATCCTTGCTGAGAAGTCGGACGGGAGACCCGTAAGACTGCAATTCTCTTTGCACTGCATTACATTCGAACAGGATGCGAGATCAACAGTACAAACTGAGCAGGCGATGCTTTTCGGAATCGAAAATATTAATCCGAAGGCATAGGGCCGGGCCGCAGGAAGCGGCAGCGGATATGGATTTAAACGTAATTGCAAAGAACCTGCATTCACGGAATATGAGGTGAAGCAGAATGTGACTTTGCTTTCAGACATATCTGCGGGACAGTGTATGTTTCGCAGGTATGTCTTTTTTACTGCAAAATATGGATGGAACAGAAGGTAGAAGCTGGGATATCCCTATACAGAAAAGAAAGAACACCGGCGGAAAATCGCACTGCAGCGAGTAGTGAAGGAACCGCCGGTTTTTTCACGGAAAATGTTGTGCCATAAGAAGAACCTGATCATATATTTAAAAGGAGGTCCTGTTTATGGAACACACAGAAAACAAAACAATTATACATGATACAGAAAAAACAGCTTCATGGGAACAGCAGACAGCAATGAAGGTATCCGGGATCAGTATTCTGGTAAACCTTTTATTATCTGTATTTAAACTGATCGCAGGTATTGTGGCACATTCAGGAGCGATGATCTCGGATGCCATTCATTCTGCATCAGATGTGGGAAGCACCTTCATCGTAATTATCGGTGTCCGTCTTTCTACAAAGAAATCAGACAAAGAGCACCAGTACGGACATGAAAGAATGGAGTGTGTTTCTTCCATTGTCCTTGCAGGAATGCTGCTTGTCACTGGCCTCGGGATCGGAATTACCGGTGCCCGTGATATCGTAAAAAGCACATCCGGTGGAACCATTGCCATTCCGGGAACACTTGCACTGATTGCAGCAGTGGTATCCATTGTGGTAAAAGAGTGGATGTTCTGGTATACAAGAGGTGCCGCAAAGAAGATCAATTCAGGAGCCCCTGATGGCAGATGCATGGCACCATCGTTCAGATGCACTTTCCTCTATCGGAGCGTTTGTCGGCATCTTCGGTGCAAGACTGGGATACCCGATCCTGGACCCGATCGCCAGTATCGTGATCTGCGTTATGATCGCCAAGGCATCAATCGACATTTTCAGGGATGCCATTGACAAGATGGTAGATCATTCCTGTGATGCAAAAACGGAGGAATCCATGAAGAGAGAGATCCTCAAGGTACCGGGCGTCAGAAGAGTAGACCTTCTTAAAACCCGTCTTTTCGGATCCAAGATGTATGTGGATATCGAGATCGCAGCAGATGGAAATATTTCCCTCTGCGATGCACATGATATTGCGGAAAATGTACATCATACGATCGAGAATAAATTCAAAAATGTAAAGCACTGTATGGTGCATGTAAATCCGATCAACGGATAAAAAAACAAGCTGCCGGAGCGACCTTGTGATAGTCATCCGGCGGCTTATTTTTGTATAGAGAAACACCCGGTAGGGGAGCTACCGGGTATTTCGAGGGGAGTATAAATAATTAAATAAGGGGTTATGTAAAAAAAATTTTTTGAAGGGTAAATTCTTTTTTACAAGAATGATTATAATATAAATTGGAAAAAAAAGCAATATGATTTTGGCGAATAATCTCCAAACTTTTTGGGATACTATTTCCTGTAATAAAAAGCGGCAGAAAGCTTCGGAAAGCCGTAAAATCAACTTCATCAGGAGGTAATTCAAATGGCGAAAAATTACGAAACAGACAGAAATGAGTCTAATTATGCAGGAAAAAATCACGGGGAAAGTGCTTCCAGAAACTGCGGAAAAAACAGCTCTAAGAACAGTTCGGGAAATTCTTCCAGAAACAGTTCCAAAAGCAGCTACGGAAACAAAATTTCCGATGAATATGATTCTGAGAAGGACAGAGGCTCTGACAGATATTAAAGGATAAGAAAAGCGGGAAAAGTCAGAGATGGCTTTTCCCGCTTAAATACATATAAGGGAACATTCACCCGGAAGCTTCCATATAATATACCAAAAAGAGGAGATTTTTTCCATGTTTCAGATCGAAACTATCTCTGCAAAAATGCTGGATTATTATGTGGAGCGCAGCGACGCTGTTATCATAGATCTCCGGGATCTTGCCGCCTACAGAAGGGGACATGTCCAGAACGCGGTAAATATCCCATACAGAGAGCTGGAGGAATATCTTGAGAAAAAACAGGATCAGAAATATCGTTTTCCCAAAGATAAGCTGCTGATATTTTATTGCGACCGCGGCGGCGCCAGCATGCAGGCTGCCCGGAGCCTGGCAAGACAGGGTTGTCGTACCAGGTCCGTGATCGGTGGATTTGCAGCCTACAGAGGGAGAAATCTTGTGCGCGGATAAAAAAAAGCGGACGATATCAAAATAGATTGCGAATGCATATCTGTAACAAATCTTGTATTTTAAAGGAATCATGATAATGTAAAGAACAGAGATAAAAACCAACACAAATTACAAGGAGAAAAGCTTATGAAATATATGTTTGCGTCCGATGTACATGGTTCGGCATATTATTGCCGGAAAATGCTGAAAGCATATGACAAGGAGAAGGCGGAGAGACTGGTACTTCTGGGAGATCTGCTTTATCATGGACCGAGAAATGATCTTCCGAAGGAATACGCACCAAAGGAAGTCATCCGCCTTTTAATGAGAGAAAAAACCAGATCTATGCAGTACGCGGAAACTGTGAGGCAGAGGTGGATCAGATGGTCCTGGACTTCCCGGTTATGGCAGATTACTGTATCCTTGCCATCGAAGGAAAAACGATGTACGCCACACACGGTCATATCTATAATAAGGATAATCTTCCGCCGATGATGGACGGAGACATTCTGATCCACGGCCATACACATGTGCTGAAGGCAGAAAATATGGGGAATTATATCCTTCTGAACCCAGGTTCCGTATCCATTCCAAAGGAAGGTAACCCGCCGACCTATGCAATCCTTGAGAACGGAATTTTTACCATTAAAGATTTTGAAGGAAATACAGTACGGGAGATCACTTTATGAATCTGTGGGAATTAACGGCGCCCTGTCATTTTGGAACAGAGGCGGTGCTGAAGCGTGAAATACTGGATCTTGGCTATGAAGTGACCAGGGTGGAAGACGGAAGAGTAACCTTTGAGGCTGATGCCCAGGGTGTGGCAGACGCCAATCTGTTCCTTCGTACCACAGAACGTGTGCTTCTGAAAGTAGGCGAAGTAAAGGCCGAGACTTTTGATGAGCTTTTTGAAAAGACCAAGGCTCTCCCATGGGAGAATTACATACCGAAAAACGGTAAATTCTGGGTAGCCAAGGCAAACTCCATCAAAAGTAAGCTTTTTAGTCCATCTGATATCCAGTCCATTATGAAAAAAGCCATTGTAGAGCGTCTCAAAGGCATCTACGGGATTTCCTGGTTTCCGGAAGATGGTCCGGAATTTCCTATCCGTGTGGCCTTTATGAAAGACGTAGCTCTGATCGGAATCGACACTTCAGGAGTATCCCTCCATAAGAGAGGGTATCGCCAGATGACTGTCAAGGCACCTATCACCGAGACGCTTGCCAGCGCTCTTTTGATGCTCACCCCCTGGAAAAAGGACCGTATTCTTGTCGATCCGTTCTGCGGAAGCGGCACCTTTCCTATTGAGGCGGCAATGATGGCAGCGGATATGGCGCCGGGACTGAACCGTCATTTTCTGGCCGAGAGCTGGGAGCATCTGATCCCGAAGGAATGCTGGGAGGATGCAAGAGAAGAAGCCAGAGAACGTGTAAATCTTGATATTGAAACCGATATCCAGGGCTTTGATATCGATGCAGCTGCCATCAAGGCAGCACGCGCCAACGCAAAAATGGCAGGAGTGGACAGACTGATCCATTTCCAGCAGCGCCCGGTCAGTGAACTCCGCCATTCCAAACCCTTTGGTTTTATCGTGACAAATCCGCCATATGGTGAGCGGATCGAAGAAAAATCCAATCTCCCTGCACTGTACCGTGAGATCGGTGAAAGCTATAAGGGGCTGGATCGCTGGTCCATGTATCTGATCACTGCCTATGACAAGGCAGAGAATGACATCGGCCGAAAGGCAGATAAAAACCGTAAGATCTATAACGGAATGATGAAAACCTATTATTACCAGTTTCTTGGACCACGTCCGCCGAAGAAAGGAAGTATTAAAGAAGAAAAAGATCATTTTTGCTACCGGAAATGAGGATAAAATGAAGGAGATCCGAAGGATACTTGCGGATCCTTCTCTGGAGATCCTTTCCCTGAAGGATGCCGGGATCCATGCGGATATTGATGAAAATGGAAAAAGCTTTGAAGAAAATGCCATGATCAAGGCAGAAGCAATCAGTAAAATGACCGGCGAGATCGTTCTGGCAGATGATTCCGGTCTGGAGATCGACTATCTGAACAAAGAGCCGGGAATCTATTCCGCACGCTATATGGGTGAGGATACTTCTTATCATATTAAAAACGCAAACCTGATCCAGCGTCTGGAAGGTATACCCGATGAGAAACGTACTGCACGTTTTGTATGTGCTATTGCGGCAGCTTTCCCGGATGGCAGAAGAAAGACAGTCCGTGCTGCCATGGAAGGCCGCATCGGCTACGAGGAAAAAGGGGAGAATGGCTTTGGCTATGACCCGATCTTTTATCTTCCGGAATATGGATGTACTTCCGCAGAGCTTTCCATGGAAGAAAAGAACAGGATCAGCCATCGTGGAAAAGCTCTTTGCCTTATAAAGGAAGAGCTTGTATGAAGGTGCTGATCGTAAGCGATACTCACGGAAGAGATGAAAACCTGGAGATCGCGATAAATCGGGAGGCTCCTTTTGACAGGCTGGTACATTGTGGAGATGTGGAAGGCAGAGAATTTTATATCGAAGCCCTTGCAGAATGTCCCTGCAGTATTGTGTCCGGAAATAATGATTTTTTCTCGGATCTTCCGAGAGAAGATGTGATCGAGGTCGAGGGAAATAAGATCCTGGTAACTCACGGTCATTACTACGGTGTATCCATGGCCTTTGATCAGCTGGCAGAAGCTGCCCGCTCAAGGGGATGCAATGCGGCTTTTTTCGGACATATCCACGTACCGGTTGTTGAAAAGGAAGCAGGTGTGCTTCTAGTAAATCCCGGAAGTCTGGCTTTTCCCAGACAACGGGGACGCCGTCCAAGCTATGCAGTAATGGAGACAGATGGAAAGGGCGAAATGCACGTAGAGATCCGTTACCTCTGATTCCGGCAGAAAAAACAAATAAACTGTCATAATTGATAAAATTTGTGCCAATATTCAGCATATATTAGTCAAAAACGATTGCGAAAGTCAGCTATGTGCTATATAATGAACAAGTAGCTGTTTTCTAGTAATATAGAGCATTCTTTAGGGTACTGACCATGAATGGGTCTCGTTCCTGAGAATGCAGCAGAGCGGAATGAGAAGGTCCGCTTTACATAAATGAAGGGGGAAAATACGCATGACTGCGGTTATTATAGGAAGTATCGGCTTTTTATGCTGCTTCCTGTATGATCATAACAGTATCCGACTGAAAAAAAAGCTTTCTCCACCCGTTTTTTAGCATAGGATGTTTCCTGATCGCAGTGTCAACAGGTCTGGTGATCCGGAGCTGCTGGCCGCGGCAGGGAAGTTCTTTTTTTATTTCTGCTGTTTTTCTGGCAGCAGCGCTCCTGTTTCTGGGACTGTTGATCTATACATTGTTTTTTGCGCTGCCCTTTGATGAGACATATGTCAAAGAAAATCATGAAAGGCTGGCTTATACAGAGGGTGTTTATGCACTCTGCCGACATCCTGGCGTTCTGTGGTTCGCCGGATTTTATTTTTGCCTGGCCGGATTTCTGGGATCCGGGAAGGCGCTGGGGGCTTTTGTGGTCCTTATCGTGTGGAACATATTGTACATTTTTTACCAGGACAGGATCGTGTTTCCGGAAACATTCAGTAATTACGGAGCGTATCAGCAGACAACTCCCTTTCTGATCCCAGACCGAAACAGTACAGCTGCCTGCATAAAAACATGGCGAAAAGGGGGGAAAAGGCGGTGAGTCTTGGCGAAAAGCTTCGAAAACAGCAGTATGATGCTATCTGGAAAGAATATTGCGGATTTCTTGATCTGACAATGCAGGATTACATGAAGATCCAGAATCGCCTGATGGAAGAGCAGATCCAGCTCTGGTCAGACTGTGAACTGGGCAAAAGCATTCTGAAGGGCAGGAGGCCATCCGGGATCGACGAGTTCCGTCGGCTGGTACCTCTTACCACTTATGAGGATTATGCCGACATGCTTTTGAAGAAGAGAAGCGAAACACTTCCGGGTAATCCGATCATCTGGATACAGACGACCTGGGAAGGCGGGCGCATCCGATAAAAGTAGCACCATACACAAGAAGTATGCTGGATACCTACAGGAACAATGTAGTTGCCTGCCTCATATTGGCTACAAGCCACGAAAAGGGCAAATTTGATGTGGAGGAAACGGACAAGATCCTTTACGGACTGGCACCGCTGCCTTTTGCTACCGGTCTTTTTCCACTGGCGCTGAAAGAGGATATCGACATCCGTTTTCTTCCGGAAGTGGAAGATGCGGTAAATATGAGCTTTGGTGAGCGGAACAAAGAGGGATTCAAGATGGCCATGAAACAGGACGTGGAATTTTTCTTCGGACTTGGAAGTGTGGCCTATGCAGTAAGCCAGAGCCTCACTGGAAGCGTATCATCAGGAAAGAGCAAAACAATCCTTTTCGGAACATTCTGCAGTATAAACCAAAGATGCTGAAAAGGATCCTGAATGCCAAAAAGATCTGTAAGAAGGAGAAACGGGAGCTCTTCCGAAAGATCTTTTTCACCTGAAGGGATTTATGGTGGCAGGAACTGACAACCAGTGCTATAAGGATGATCTGGAGGAAATGTGGGGAGTTCGGCCCATGGAACCTTTTTGCGGGAACGGAACCTTCCATTATAGGAACCGAGACCTGGACCAGGAACGGAATGTACTTTTTCCCGGATACCTGCTTTTATGAATTTATCACCGAAAAAGATATGCTCCATAATTATGAGGATCCCACGTTCACTCCTCCGACTTATCTTATGGATGAGGTTGTCCCCGGGGAGAAATATGAGCTTGTGATCACTGTGCTGAAAGGCGGAGCCTTTGCCAGGTATCGTGTGGGAGATATGTATCGGTGCGTGGGGCTTACCAACCAGGAGGACCGGACACAGATCCCAAGATTTGAGTACGTAGACCGGGTTCCATGGATCATTGATATTGCAGGGTTTACCAGAATTTCAGAGAATGGTATCAAAAGTGTGATCCAGCTGTCCGGGCAGCCGGTTACGGATTGGATCGCAGTGAAAGAATATAATGAGAAAAAACGCCCATATCTGCATCTTTATATAGAAGTAAAAAAAGAAGCGCTGATGTATCAGGCTATGAGTACGGATATTCTGAAAGAGCTTCTGACTACGTATTTCAAATATATTGATCAGGATTACCGGGATCTGAAGAAGATCCTGGGAATGGATCCCCTTGTGGTGACCATCCTGCGCTGTGGTACCTTTCATCTGTATGAGTCCAGAAACGGACGGAAACCACGGCATATGAGCACTCCTTATTATGAGGTGGCGGAACTTTTGAGACTGCAGGATGAGATCGGATTCGGGAATATGAGGAAGTAACTATGGAAAGCTATATATCATTTTCAATCATTTCAGTTTTTTTCTATGCATTTATGATACTGACTCTTCTGGCTGGTAAGCGCAGCCGGATCATCAACAGTTTCATGTGTGTGCTGGGAGGAATGCTCTGCTGGACGCTGGGCTCTTTTCTGATGCGTATGGAGGCAGGACCCTCTTACATCCTGTGGTATTATGTGTCTCTGGCCGGAATCCTGTTTCTGCCATATTTTTACTATGTGTTCATCAGTGAATTCATGGGAGTGCGTATGGGCAGAAAAAGCAAGATCCCATTGTTTTTGATGATGCTGCTTTTTGCGATCAATATCCCGGGCGGGATCATCCTGCGCTGGCCGGATCTGATCCGTAAAAACGGTGGTGCGCATTTTGTTTATAAGATCACACCCTGGTTCCTTCTGTTCTTTGTGGTGGCAGGGATCACCATTATCCAGATCTTTATCACCATGTACCGCGGATGCCGGAGACATCCCGGATACCGCAAACAGATCGAACCGATCCTTGTGGGGATACTGATCATTTTTGTGGGAAACCTTGCGCTGGCAGTGCCGGCATTTTCCGGATTCCCCATCGATATTGTCAGCGGCCTGATCAATGCTGTCCTGATGCTTTATGCACTGACCAGAAGACGGCTGTTCCAGATGCGCCGTCTTGCGTCAGATGGGGTTTGCTTTGGTGTGGGCGTGGTCCTGACGGTAGTACTGTTTATCAATCTTTCACCGTACCTGATGAGCTATATCCGAATGCTGCTCCCTGCAGCCAGTGAGTATCATGTGCTGATCTTTTCTTTTGTTTTTCTCATATCTGCATGGCTGGTCACCGTGCTGTGGAATGTCTGATGACATGTTTTATCAAAAATGAGATCCAGCAGTCTCAGGAGCTGAAAGATTTCAGCCAGTCGGTTTCCAGGACACTCCGGGTAGGAGAGATCCTGCGCAATACGGTAAATGTGCTGAAGGAAACTACCAATGCAGGACGGATCTATATTTGTCTGAAGGACAAAAAATCAGGGGAATATCAGGCAGTTTACAGTGACCGTCCATTAAATGATCTGACCTTTTCACTGGAAAGCAGATAATCCGGTGGTCACCTGGCTTACCAGAAATGAGGACTGTGTGGTGATCCGGGATTTTCGTTCCTCCACAGCCTACAAATCCATGTGGGAGTCGGAAAAACATATGTTTTCGGAGCTGGGTATTGAATACTGTGCTGGTCTTCGCCAGAATGATGATCTGGCCGGGATCATTGCGATTTCCGGTGACGGACACAGAAATCTGAACCATAATGATCTGGCCATGCTGTCTTCGGTCAGTTCGGTAGCTTCCATTGCCATCAAAAATGCCAGACTTTATGAGGCGGCATGGACAGAGGCAAGGACCGATGAACTGACAGGCCTTCTGAACCGGAAATATTTTTATGAGATCCTGGATGAGGAATACGAAAAAAATTAAAGATGGTTCGCTTGCACTGATCCTGTTCAATATCGATGATTTCAAGTTGTACAATCAGCTGTACGGAAATCAGCAGGGAGATGTTGCACTCCGAAAGGTGGCAGATATCATCCAGGCAAGTGTGGGAGAACGGGGATATGTGGCACGGCATAGTGCCAAGGAATTTGCGGTCCTGATGCCAAATTACGATATTTTTTCCGCCAGAAATCTGGCAGAATCCATACAGAAGCAGATCCTGCATATGCGCAACGATTCTGCAGACTACAAGCTGAAGATCCTTACGGTAAGCGTGGGGATCAGTGCGGCGCCTTATGCGGCACGCTCAGCAAAGGAGCTCCTGGATAATGCGGACCTGGCAGTATATCATGTAAAGCGCAGCGGTAAAAACGGCATCGAGATTTTTGACACCATGCTGAAGGAAAGCCTGGATGAAGAAAATGCGGGTAAGAAATCCGATCATGAACATATTTATCAGTCCTATGAATCCACGATCTATGCGCTGACTGCAGCCATTGATACCAAAGATCATTATACCTTCGGACATTCCAACAATGTGGCTTATTACGCAACAAGTCTTGCGAAGGCGCTGAACTATACAACGGAAATGGTGGAGATCATCCGTCAGGCGGCGCTTCTTCATGATGTTGGAAAGATCGGAATCCCGGAGCATATCCTGAATAAAGAAGGCAAGCTTACGGATGAAGAGTATGAGATCATGAAAGGTCATGTGGAAGCGTCCATCGGGATCATCCGTCACCTTCCGTCGTTGGATTATGTTATCCCTGCGGTTATCGGTCATCACGAACGTTATGACGGAAACGGCTATCCAAGGAGGATCGCGGGAGAAGATATCCCGGCATCTGCAAGGATCCTCTGCATCGCAGATTCCTTTGATGCCATGACATCCAAACGTTGTTATAAAGAACTGATGCCAGTGGAAAAAGCTCTTCGGATCATAAGAGAAGAGGAAGGAAAACAGTTCGATCCGGATATGGCGGAGGTATTTATCCACATATTTCGGGAAGGAAAGATCCATCTGGCAGAACCGGCGGAGTTGAACGGGAAGAAAAAGCATAAAGAATATTAAGATTACGGGTCTGACAAGCTATGTCAGACCCGTTTTTGTGAAGAATATGAAGAAAGTTTTATTTATCATCTCCGGTAAGGCGAAGTACATCCCGGATCTCATCCACATTCATATCCAGGATCACGGCAAGCTCATCAATGGTGAATTTGGTGGCGTCATCATCGTCTGTGAGTTCTTTAACCGCAGCCTCCAGGTTTTCTACCTTGGATACCAGATAGTCGTCACGGAATTTCTGTTGTGTCTGTTCCTCAATGGCATGAAGGATCCCACTGCGGATACGACCACGCATCCAGGTATCGTTTTTCTCCTGTGGGTCTGTCTCTTTGAGAGACGCCAGAAGGGCCAGATTTGCCTCCTGAATGAGATCGGCCAGGTGGATTTCCTCACAGTTCAGTTCAGCGGCCATCTGGGCTGCCTGAGCCATGTAGAACTGTGTCAGTGCACCTTCGGCAGCAGTGTCTCCCTTTGCAAAGGCATGAAAGAGGGACGCAAGATCATCCGGATCAAGTCCTTTCCCTGGGGGAAAAAGCTTTCCATATAGTCATTGAGATAAGCCTGTTCTTCGGCAGTAAGAGCAGCACGGGTACCCGGAAGCTCTTCCTTGTCGCTGGATTCGGATGAAACAGCATCTGCTCTGGCAGCGCTGGCAGCTTCATCGGCGCTTTCGATGGTGATCCCCTTTAATTTGAGATACTGCAGGATCTTTACAAGCTGTGAAGTGCTCAGATCCGATTCATCGAAATGATCGCGGATCTGCTGCTGGGAGAGCTGCTTATTGTTTTCCTCAGCGATGGCACAGATGTCATTAAGCTTCTGCTGAAATAATTTTATATCCATGTAAAAACATCTCCTTATTATTTGCTTTTTTCTGACTTAATAGGTTCATGATACCATAAGCCAGTCGCAAATGACAAGAAAACCTTTAAATAGGCGGAAAAAACGTGTAAAAAAAGCTTTTTTTTGAAAAAAAATTCCAAAAAAGGTGTTGACATTTGTAGATTGCTATAATATAATATCACTTGTCGTCAGGCAGGAAACGAAAACGAAACACAAACGAAGACGACAACAACTTAATAAAAACCATAAGTAAATGGTACATCGGGGTGTGGCTCAGCTTGGCTAGAGCGCCTGGTTTGGGACCAGGAGGCCGCAGGTTCGAATCCTGTCACCCCGACTGCTGTAAACTTATTACCGCAAGCATGCGGGTGTAGTTCAATGGTAGAACACCAGCCTTCCAAGCTGGATACGTGGGTTCGATTCCCATCACCCGCTTCTCTGAGAAGAGAGCATGTGTCTGTAGCTCAGCTGGATAGAGCAACGGCCTTCTAAGCCGTGGGTCGGGGGTTCGAATCCCTTCAGGCACGCTGTGGTGGGTATAGCGCAGTTGGTTAGCGCGCCAGATTGTGGCTCTGGAG